>Ga0210397_10000009_pt1 | contig 261873 bp, 212 predicted proteins | sample IncBWH2OmetaG_FD_160126 | JGI IMG/M metagenome (GOLD analysis project Ga0210397, IMG submission 160126) | Forest soil microbial communities from Barre Woods Harvard Forest LTER site, Petersham, Massachusetts, United States - Inc-BW-H-2-O ... | reverse complement strand
CACTGGATGAAATCAACCAGCACCTAAAGCAGACCGGCTTCACGGAAAACTTTCCGCCCAAAGATGCCGAGGTGGTTTCATGGTACGTGATGATGGGCATTGGGCAGGTGGTAACGCTACGCTTCCCTGCCGAGAAATTACGTGACGTGAATCTGGCCATTGAGCATGGCGCATGGGGCGCGTATCGCACGGAGTTTTATCCAACGTATGATTACCTTCCGGTCTGGAAGGCGTCAAAGCAAAGCGCCAAGTAAGAAGATGGCTGTCATGCTTTCTGGCCGGGGCACAACGTACCGCAGGCCCAGGGTGGTAATTTGTTCCTAAAACTACCACCCGCGGGGAGGGCCTGCGCTTTGCGTAATGGGGGCACTCCCTTGGAGGACGGGAGTTAACTGCTTCTTAGTGATAGAACGCCGTATGTGCAGATTTTTGCAGAAAAAAATTTATAAATCTCGCCCCGGCTTTTTGTCGATTCCGGGTTACTGGCGCGACATATACGCAGATTGAAAAAAAAGGAGCTTTTTATGCAATATCTGTTATTGATCTACGGCGAAGAGAAGCTTTGGGACCACTATAAAGAAGCGGAGAAGCAGGAGATTTACAAGGGATATCGAGAACTGATTGGCGAACTTAGCGGCAAAGGCACCTTTTTGGGCGGCCACGAGCTGCACCCGATTTCTATGGCGACAACAGTTCGCGTCCGTAACGGTAAAAAATCTGTGACGGATGGGCCTTTTGCCGAGACCAAAGAACAGCTTGGTGGATATTTTCTGGTGGAAGCCAAAGACCTGGACGAAGCCATGGCCATTGCGGCACGAATTCCTTCGGCAGCATCAGGCTCGATTGAGGTGCGTCCGATAAAGCTCAATCCCATGTAAGGACGGCATGATGGCCTGCTGATCCTCGATTGTCAGCAGGCTCATGCGTATTTAAAATTCAGGCGTTGAATGCTCTCACCTCTTTCGGACTGTTTGCCGTTACAGCCATGCTGGTTTTTTATGCGCTGGAGCAGCGCAGTACGTGGTTTATCTTTGCTTTTGCCCTGGCGTGCATCCTGGCTTCAATTTATGGCTTTCTTCAAGGCGCATGGCCGTTTGGCGCTGTAGAAGCCATCTGGTCATTGGTGGCGTTTCGCCGCTGGTGGCGCGCACGGTAGCTAGATAATCCAGAGAATCGAGCAGCTGCGACTTGAACAAAAGAATAAGGAGCGTTGTGCCGCTACGCTCCCAGATAGTCAGAACGAATAAGCTGCTCAACAACTACTTGGTGTACTTCTCCGGCACTGGATGCGCTGCATCTTCAGCTTCCCAGTAAATCGTCATCACCCACCAGCGTTTGCCGTCGTTGAATAACTGGAAGCTGTTGATGCCGCGGGCAAACGGCTTTTCTCCCTTAGCATGGCGCGATTCATAGGTGCTGAAGACGTGCGCAATGTTGTCCCAGCTTTCAACGCGATTGGACACGGTGTTTTCAAAGAACCCTTCCTTGCTGAAGAAAGCCTGACCGCGGGCGGCATATTCATCCGGTGTAAGCGCGCGAGCGCTGACAACGCCGCTCTTATCGTCACGGTGTGTTGGAATCAATCGCGCTCCGGGATAGAAAAGACTGCGGAAACGGTCCCAATCGCGCGGACCGGCCGGGCCTGAAATCACATCGTAAGTTGCCGCAAGAATGTGATCGATGCTATCAACATCGCCTGGCATCGCCGTGTCGGCTGGAGCAGCTGAGCTTGCTGCAGGTGATGCCGCCGGAGTTGGCGCTGGCTGCTGTGTGACGCTTTGAGTGTTGCCGCTCAGACAGGTTAGGCCAAAGCAAATCACAAGAACGCTGAAGATGAGTTTTCTCATGGCGGATACTCTAATGCGCTTTGCTGGAAGCTGCAAATCCAGGCGCAGTTCGTCCCAGCCATGCACAATGAAATTATGCTAGATGAAGTGTAAGCGTGGTCTTGCGGATCAACTCTCTCTGCTGCTCTGTGGTGCGCAGAAATTTAAAGCCATATTGAAATCCCTTGCGATACCTGACTTCAGCCTGGAGCTTCATGGATTCCAACCCTTCCGCTAAAGAAAGTTCAAGCTCAACTATCTCGCCGATAGGAATTTCACCAGGAAGGGTGGCGCCCAGGCCGCCTTCCGCAATGTCTTTGGTGCGGCCATGCAGGGTCTCTTTGCCTCTAACGATGATGCGGACATCCAAAAGAAACCTGGGATAGGCGCGCGGTAGGGTCCAGGGGTGCTGTTGCTTGGGGTCGACGGCCATTGGTTCCACCAAAGTACCACATGTATTCACAACTGGGATTTACTTGCGAGCTACTTATTCTTAAGTTTTCTTATGGCCCATTCAGCATGCTCGGCCACAACCGGATCGGGCCCGCTCGCCATCTTCTGCAAATCTTCAACAAACTCCTGGTTTCCGCTGTTCCCCATGGCGACGGCCACATTCCTCTTGAGTCCGGAAAACTTGGCGCGCTTTACCGGTGAGCCACGGAAGGAGCGGCGATAGGCCTCTTCATCCATCTCCGCCAGCCAGCGCAGATCAGGATGGTAAAGATTTTCCTGCGGTTGGAATTCGGAGAAGGAAGTCGGCAGAGCGTTGCCGGCTTTGTTGTTCCATGGGCAGACGTCTTGGCAGATATCGCAGCCAAAAATCTGATGCCCCACGCCTGACCGCAGCTCTTCCGGCATGTCACCGCGCTTTTCAATGGTGAGATAGGCAATGCAGAGCCGCGCATCCAACTTGCCGGGAGCCACAATGGCCTGCGTAGGACATGCATCAATACAGCGTGTGCAGCTTCCACAACGATCGGGAACAACCGTGTCAGTAGGAAGCTCCAGCGAGGTGAGAATGACTCCCAGAAACAACCACGATCCTAACTTAGGATGAATGATGCAGGTGTTCTTGCCGATCCAGCCGATTCCAGCGTGTCTGGCATAGACGCGTTCAAGAATCGGACCGGTATCCACGTAGCTGCGCGTTTCAAGAGCTGTTCCGCGCTCGGCGGCAAACTGCTGCATCGCCGCTTCCACCCGTTTCAAGCGTGGCAGCAGAGCGTCATGATAATCCTTGCTTCCCCAGGCATAACGCGAGATCCATCCGCGCTGTGGGTCATTGACCTCGGTTGAGTACGGCTTGTCAGCGCTGTAATTCAGAGCGCAAACAACAATCGATTTCACCCATGGCGCCGCATTGGTGGCAGATGATCGGCGCAGATCGCCGCTCTCCGTGCGCGACTCCATATATTTCATCTCGCCGGCGCGGCCTGCATCCACCCATTCCACAAATGCGCTCAGCTCAGGCAGGTCTTCATTGCGGACAGGCGCAATCCCAGCCAGATCAAATCCAGCATCGGCGGCAGCCAACTTCGCGCGCTGAGCAATTTCGTCTGTGAACGGGGCCATCTTCTTAAATAGTTATTACTTTGCGTCCATTGGAACAGCTTAATCACATCTTTGTATCAGCTCATTTCTGAGAGACTTGCACGGAACAATTCCGCTTGAAGTACTAAGGCCCAGCCGATCTGCTTAGGCAATAGGGCCTTAGACCAAAATCCACTTGCAGCTAAATAGGCTCTGGCATCATCCTACTAAACAGCGGAGCTGCTGTTTTTAGGTGACGTGTATCAAAACAGCGGCTTAAAGGAGTCAAGAACCTGATGCTTTGTACCTTTTGCGGTACTGAGAACCGTCCAGAGCATAAATTTTGCGGCATGTGTGGAGTGAGGCTGGAGCGGCGCCAGACAGATCGTCGTGTCCGCACCGAAGGGGTCAGCCTGAAGTGCAGCTCCTGCAACCACGTAAATGAACCTGGACAGAAGTTTTGCGGCATGTGCGGGACGCGTGTAGAGCGGCGTGTGCAGGAACGTCGCGGCACTGGCCTTGCAGCAGAACCACGCGCAGCGGCGATCGCCAATGCCCAGTTGCCGTCGCCTGAAACAAAAGGCCGCACGGTTACGCAGACGATAGAACCGCCAAGACGGAAAGACGATATTCCAGCCACGATGTTGCCGCGCCGAAGCGAGCCGGCAATCTTCCGTAATGAATCTGCGAACGGCGGCAATGGCGGAAACATCAGTGGTCCATCTTTTCTTGGTTTGAGTACGGACAAAGGCGGTGATGCTGACTATCTGCTGGAAGATGAACCTTCCGGTCACGGGCTGCGCAAACTCGTGTTGCTGGTCATTATCATCGCGATTGTTGGCCTGGTCTTTATGCAGTGGCGCTCAAGTGTTCGTGCCAATCCAAAAGCCGCGCCGGCAAAAACTGATCCAGCAACAACAGCATCGCCCGCCGACAAGAATCAGCCCGAAGGCGCAGCCACAGCGAATCCGCCTGCAGACGGCACAACCAAGCCCGTGGATACTGACGCAAAACCCGAGTCGGACAACGCAACAACGCCCGATCCTAAAGAATCGAAAGCAGATCCGCCGGCAAAACCGAGCGAGTCTGCCAGTCCAGTTCCTGCCGCCTCCGCAGCGGAGATTTCGGACAAAGACATTCCTGATAAATACAAGGAAGCGCCCAACACTGACGCGGCTCCAGCCGCAGCGACGAAGTCAGCCGACGATGCCCATCTGGCTGACTATAAGCCAAGCAGCGCTCTGCTCCGCGCGCAACAGTTTCTCCGCGGACACGGCGTTCAACAAAGCTGCGAACAAGGCCTGCTTTATCTCCATGCTGCTACTGACAAGAACGACCCCGGAGCTGCTATTCAAATGGCCGCGTTATATTCCGCTGGTGTGTGCGTAAAACAGGATCGTGTGATGGCTTACAGATGGTTTAATTCGGCGCACGAACTTCAGCCGGGAAACATGTGGATCCAGAAAAACATGGACCAGCTATGGGCGCAGATGTCTTCACAGGAACGCCGTCTGGCTGGTTACTGAGCGGCTCTTAAATTCCCAGCTTCTTTACTTCTTCGTTGTAATACTTGCGATACAGAATGTCCCATTCCGGAGTGCCTTCCGTAATGGTGCGGCGCTGGGTTTCAATTTTTTGCTTGGCAGCAAGATCAATTTTTTCTTCCGCATTCAATAGCTCTTCCAGAATGCGGCGCGCTTCCATCCGGATACTGTTGGGGTCTTCGATGAACTCCACATCGTCCATTGCCGTCAGCGCATCCATCACGCTGTGTGCCAGCCGATTCACCTTATCGCGGGAGAGTCTCACAGGACCGCCTTATATTTGCGCACCAGCTCGTTCTTCACCTTCTTGAACATCTCCTGGTAGCTCGCGCCTTCACGGTTCATTTCATCCTGATATTGTTCAAGGATCAGCCGCACTTCATCGTTGATGCGATCTTCCAGCTGAAGTTCATCCAGCAGCGCGTTATTTAACGCCGTGGAGACACTTGCAGCGCTCTTGGCTTCAATAAATTCGCCGGCGACTAATTTTTGACCTACTTGGCGGGCCAGATACCCGACATATTCCTTCGAAAAGAGCATGCTTTTATAAGACGCTATGTGATTGAAAAGAATAGTGTAGCATATTGGCCGCAAACGCATCGACCCTGCGTCGCTGTGACGCAGCCTTCTATAGCTCCGGAATACGATACCATTTTTTGCTCGCTATTTTGCATGCTGAACCTATCTTGCTTTCTCAAGCATCTGTACAAATGCACATATGGTTCCTCTTGCAATTCTTGATCTCGCTTTCATCGTGCGGGGCGCAACCGCTGCTGACGCATTGCACCACTCGCTCGATCTCGCACAACTTGCCGAACGTTTGGGATATCGCCGCTTCTGGCTCGCCGAACACCACAACATGGCCGGCATTGCCAGCGCCGCAACATCTGTCGCTATCGGCTACGTTGCGGGCGGGACAAAAACCATCCGCGTGGGCGCCGGCGGCATCATGTTGCCCAACCACTCGCCCATCGTGATCGCAGAACAGTTCGGCACCTTGGAATCGCTCTATCCCGGCCGCATCGATCTTGGCCTGGGCCGTGCTCCCGGAACTGACCAGCGCACCTTACGCGCGCTGCGCCGCGATCCCATGAGCGCAGACAGCTTTCCCCAGGACGTGCGTGAACTGCAGGCTTTCTTCGGCCCGCTACAACCCGGACAACCCGTGCAAGCCGTTCCCGGCACCGGACTGAACGTTCCCATCTGGATACTTGGCTCCAGCCTCTTCGGCGCGCAGCTAGCTGCTGAGCTCGGTCTGCCTTATGCCTTTGCATCACACTTTGCGCCCGATGCGCTCATGCAGGCGCTCTATCTTTATCGCAATGCGTTTCAGCCTTCCGCGCAACTTGACCGTCCTTATGCCATGGTTGGCGTGAACGTGATTACTGCAGAAACTGACACGGAAGCGCGTAGGCTTTTCACCTCCGCACAGCAGGCATTCACCAACGCCACTCGCGGCACTCGACGCCAACTTCAGCCCCCCATCGATGACATTGAATCTTACTGGTCGCCGATGGAGAAGGCGCATGTATCCAACATGCTGGAGTGCTCTTTTGTTGGATCGCCGCAAACCGTCCAGCGCGGATTGGAAGAGTTTACCGAACGAACCAAAGCGGATGAACTGATGGTTGCATCCGCCATTTATGATCACTCTGCCCGCTTGCGTTCTTATGAAATGCTGGCTGAAACTTTTCGCCTGCCGGAAGCTACAGAAGCACCGATCGCAGGCTGATTTGCCTCGAATCGATCATTTGCAACTTTGCGGCACATCATTTCTTTACAGTGTTGCTCAGATCCCATTAGACCCGGCACAAAATCAGAGCATCATAATGTGCGGAGAAACCGTATGGGCTTTCTGCGTCGTCTGCAAAATCTGACTCATGTCCAGCGCAATACCTTCATCGCCTGCTTTCTTGGCTGGACCCTGGATGCTTTTGATTTCTTCATAGTGGTTCTCTGCGTAACTGCTATCAGCAGTGATTTTCATACCCAGGCTTCCGCCGTTTTGGAAGCAGTCTTTTTAACTCTGGCCATGCGTCCAATTGGGGCGTTTATTTTCGGCATCATGGCAGATAAGTTTGGCCGCCGTCCTACGTTGATGATCGATATCATCGCCTTCTCCATTTTTGAACTCAGCACCGCCTTTGCGCCGTCGCTGCATTGGTTCCTTATTTTGCGGGCTCTCTTCGGCATTGCCATGGGCGGCGAATGGGGTGTAGGTGCGGCACTTACGTTTGAGACGCTGCCCGCAGAAGGCCGTGGCTTTTTTTCCGGACTATTGCAGGAAGGATATGCCGCGGGCTATCTGCTCGCCGCATTGATATATGGCACTTTGTTTTCTCATGTTGGCTGGCGCGGCATGTTTGTGATCGGCTCGCTGCCGGCCTTTCTGGTCATTTATATCCGCAGCAAAGTGGATGAATCGCCTGCCTGGCAACAAGGCAAAGCCAGCACAAAAATTAAAAGAAATATTTGGCGTGACATGTACACCTTTGCCGGTACCTTCCTTCTTCTTGTGGTACTGATGTTTGCCTTCAACTGTTTCAGCCACGGCACCCAGGACGTGTATCCCACATTTCTGCAAAAGAACCTTGGTTTTACACCGGCAAAAGTAGGGCTTATCGTCATCGTTTACAACATTGGCGCACTCCTCGGCGGTGTGATTTTCGGCAACTGGTCTGAAAAAATAGGACGACGCAAGGCCATCGTCATCGCTTCTTTGTGTGCTATTCCGTGTATTCCTTTGTGGGCGCACGCTCATAGTGTGGTTTGGCTTGCCATTGGAGGTTTCCTGATGCAGTTCATGGTGCAGGGTGCATGGGGCGTTGTGCCCGCCCACTTGAATGAGCTTTCGCCAGGAGTCGTGCGCGGAACCTTCCCCGGACTTGCCTACCAACTCGGCAACCTTCTCTCTTCACGCAACTCGGTGCTCCAAGCCAAACTTGCTGAAGAACGATTCGGTGGCAGCTTTGCTCCCGTGCTTACCTGGACAGTAGTAATCGTTGCCTCTCTGGTTGCGATCGTGACCTGGTTCGGCGGCGAACGGAAAGGTGCAGATCTTTCCAGCACAAGCCACAGCGGAACGTCGTAGCAGGACCTAACGTGGAAAGAAAGCATAAAACAATCTGAGCGCTGTACGGGCGGCATGAATATCAAATTTCAGCTCTGGTAGCAGCGGTTGTTTCTTTCTGCAAGACCATAGCTTTTCCCAGAAAATACAGAGCCAAGACTGCAGCCAGATTGATACCGAATGCAAAAGCCTCAGCTTCTCTTTCGATCTGAAATGTCAAATGTGACCCTAACTGGAACCAAAAATTGAGCCGGCTTTCCGTGTAACCAATATCCAGAGTCAGAGCCGTATAGAACTTGTAATTAAACCCAGAAATATTGAAGTACGGAATCTGTGCTATCAGAAGCATCTGTGCCCATGTAAAAGCCCACGATTTTTTCTTCCAAAGCCCAATACCAGTCCAAACGCACAATGCGAATGGGATCATAAGTCCTATAGCTATGGCTGTCAGTGGAAGCTTTCCAGCGTTTTGAGAAAGCACAGCAACTTCAAAGTAGATTGCAATGGCAATCCCAGCAATGCCTCCTACTCCGAGCATGATAGCAATAATGCGCAAATATAGACGGGCTTTTTTCTCAGTATTGTTCACTTTGCCCGCCCACCCAACTTCCTGCCAAAAAACTCTGCGCCTGCTTTATAGCCTGCGACCCAGCTTTTCCAGAGAAGCAGATCATGAATTTCATCCGGAAAAATCAGCTGCTCAAATTCCACGTTCTGTTCCCGCAGACGCTGTACCAGATCGACTGTCTGCTGGAACGGGACGTTACGGTCATCGTCGCCATGGATGAACAGTACCGGTGACTTCCATCCCGCAATGGACGCCACGGGCGACGAATCATACGCCAGCTTCATGGCCGCTTTATAATCCGACGCTTCGGGGTCGACATGGCCGGCAAGCTGTATGGTCCAGTCATGTACGCCGTGAAAGTCCACACCGGCGGCAAAGATATCTGAGTTGCGGGCCAGCGCCATAGCTGTCAGGAATCCTCCGTAAGAGCCGCCCCAGATGCCGATGCGCTTCTTATCGACATTGGGAAGCGACTGCAGATATCGCGCTCCGGCGCGAATGTCTTTGTACTCGGCAGCGCCGCGCCAGCTGCTGTTGGGAGGCTCACGAAAGGCGCGTCCGTACATTGCGCCCAGCCGGTAATTCACGGAGAGCACCACATAACCCAGGCTCGCCAGATACTGATTCATCGCGTAAGAGTTGTGGTAGTAGTACATGTAATGGAAGCCCGGCATCATCTGGCGCGGCGGGCCTCCGTGAGCAAAGATCAGCGCCGGGCCGGGCTGTGTGCGCCCACGCGGAACAAAGAGATGGCCATGAATTACCAGTCCATCTTCACTGCGGAACGTAACGATTTGCGGCTCGACCAGTTTGTCTGAGGGAAAATCTTTGGGCAGCGCTTCGGCGGCGATCATCTCCCGGCCTCTGTCTGTTACGCGATACGGCATGGCCGGAGAGGTTGCAGTTGATCCAAAGCAGACAATTGTTTTGCCGTCAGCCAGTGCAACGGGATGCCATTCAATGGTTGCGCCATGCGTGACCGGTAGCGTAACACCAATGGATTTTCCGTTTACGATCTCTGCCGCGCCCAGCGGAATCTTGAAGATGTGCCGCCGGTCTTCGTCTTTTTGATTTGAGGTGTAGAAAATCGCAGTTTTATCTGGGGCGAGCTCTACATCTTCTACGTCAAAGTCACCCTTGGTAAGCAGCATCGGCTGCTCACCATTTGCGGTGATCGAGTAGAGATGGTTTCTCCCATCCTGCTCTGAACAAAAAATAATTTTGCCATCCTCGGCAAACTTTAATGACTCAGCTGCAAACGGCGGCAATGAGTCATTCATCTGCTTGCCGCTATGCCACAGCTGATGCGCTTGCGTTGTCTCGGCATCGGCCAGCCAGATGGCCCACGGATGCGGACGGAGCGGAATCACCGGCAGATGGCTCGCGGCGCCGGGCGTGCGGATAAAGGCCAGCTGCTTGCCATCCGGAGACCACTGAGGCGCAGAATCACGATCAACGCTTGGCGCAACGTAGCGCACATCCTGAGCACTGCCCTCCGCTACCAAATCCAGAATTGCGATGAATGCGTGATCTCTGCGCCCTGACCTGAAAGCGATGTGCTTCCCGTCTGGAGACCATTGCGGCTCGCTCTCTTCTCCACGCAACTGGGTGAGCTGCCGCGCGGGCTTGTCACCCGTTACATCCGCAATCCAAAGATGGTTCTTGCCGCCCACCCATACCGCCATCGCTCCATCGGGCGAAAGCTGAATATCCTCGCAATCCTCCTCGCCGCAGCCCATATCGCCGAGCAAGCGCTGCTTACCGCTCTCCAGCTCAACGGCCCACACCTGCTGCTTTGGTTCTTTAACGTCGCTGGCGGGATTCGCCACATGACCTTCACTGCTCACCTCTGATCCGCGGGCGTAGACCACGGTCTTGCCGTCCGGCGTGAGCTTCACAGCAAAGATGTCCTGGCCATCGTCGCCCTGATAGTGCGTGATCTGGCGCGCGGCAAACTCAGGCGCGTCCGCTACCCAGAGATTGCGCTCACCTTTGCTATCAAAGACCCAGGCAATTCGATTGGCCTTGGCCGCCGCTGTGAGCTGTGTGGGAAACGGCGAGCTCATCACCTGCTCCAGCGTGAAACTGGATTTTTCCGCAGACACGCCTGGATTGGAAGCTTGTTGCGCAAAAGAATTTTGCGCAAGTCCACAAGAAACAAGAAGTACAAAGGCAAGAAAACGATAGAGCTGTTTCATGGCCCACATGATACAGCCACGAGCTATCCGGACCTAAAGCCCGTGATGAACTATTACCGGAAACTTATCGCGCTTTTTCCAGATAACTCGCAATCAGTGCCGTACAGCCTTCCACAAACTGCTGGTCTTCCGGGGTAAACGTGTTAGCGAAGTAGCTATTTATATCGATCACGCCGTAAAGATGACTCTTGGCAATAATCGGCACCACGATTTCCGATTTCACCAGCTCCGAGCCAGCCATGTAACGCGTGTCAGCTGCCACATTATTTACAACAACGGTCTTCCTTGTCGTCGCCGCCGCCCCGCAGAGCCCTCGGCCCAGCGTAATCGTATCCAGCGGCTCAAAGCTGCCCACATGCGTGCCCAGCGTTAGACTACCGGGATTAGTTTTATCGACGATATAGAAACCCACCCAGTTATAGCGGGTCATCGTATCGTGCAGGCGCTGTACCATCTGCTCCATCAACGCCTCAACACTGCGCGCGGACTGAGCGGCATACCCAAATTCCTTGAGTAAATCCGTCTGCTGTGACATTTAAATTTTTACCTGGACCGGAAATTCCTATTGCCTGGTGCTTTTATATCGCTGAACATTGCGCTCCGCAATGTCATTGTGGGTTCGTCCCCGGTAAAACTTTTCTGTGGATCACAGCACCGCTAGCGCCATGGCCTAGCGTTTCTTCTCCATATACTTCCCTACCATCACGCCCAGAGCTTCAGCAAAGGTCTGCTCTGCCTTGGTAAACGTGTTGGTAAAGTAACTTTCAATGTCCAGTTCCGCCACCAGTTCATTTTTCGCAAAAATTGGGACGACCAGATTAGCCTTCACAATCTCTGAGCCGGAGAGGTAGCGCGGATCATTCGCCACATCGTTCACCACAACGGTTTGGCGCGTGGAAGCCGCGGCGCCGCAGAGGCCTTTGTTCAGGGGAATGCGCTGGTTGGGGCTGAAGCTTCCAACATATGGGCCCACTATCAGCATTCCCGGATCGACTTTATCCACCAGATAGAATCCAACCCAGTTGTAACGCGCCAATTCACTGTGCAGACGCTGTGAAATGTGAGTCATCAATGCTGACGTGTTGGGAGCTGTCTCCGCAAAGCGTTGGAACTCTTGCAGCAGTTCCTGGTGTTTTGACATTTTTTATTGGTCCTGGACGAGCAAAAGATTGTCTTTTTTATAACTGTAATGCTGCTCTGGAGCAATCCTAATTTTCTCTCTCCCTCAATCGGAGGTAACTTAACTGCTGATCACTTTTCCGCCCGCCGGCGTGTCCAATTTGAAAACATTGTCTGTAAGCTTTACCCTTGATTTTGATTGTTGTTTGGACACCTTATGAAGATCTTCGTACGTTCTCTCGCATTCCTCATCTGTTTCTTATCAGTTGCCACCACGGTCCATGCCCAGGACATTGCATCCTTTGAAAAACGGATCACTGTCAAAAAGCTCGCCAATGGCCTCACTATCATCCTGATGGAGCGCCCGGAAGCTCCGGTCTTTTCATTCTTCACGCGTGTCGACGCCGGCTCCGTGCAGGAGATTCCCGGCAGCACCGGCCTGGCCCACATGTTTGAGCACATGGCCTTCAAAGGCACGCATGAAATTGGCACCACCAACTGGCCCGCGGAAAAAGCCGCGTTGGAAAAAGTAGAAACGGCTTACAACGCTTATCTCCATGAAAAGTTGAAAGAAGTAGGCCGCGACGATAAAAAGGTCGCCGAACTGGAAAAGGCCTGGCAGGATGCCACAACGGCCGCCGATGAATATGTCGTCCCCAATCAATTTCCTGAAATCGTGGAAAGCGAAGGCGGCGTGGGATTGAACGCATCCACAGACCGCGATGAGACGACTTATTTCTATTCGCTGCCGGAAAACCGTTTGGAGCTCTGGGCTTATCTGGAATCAGAGCGCTTTCTGGAACCGGTAATGCGTGAGTTTTATAAAGAGCGCGACGTGGTCTATGAAGAGCGTCGCATGAGCGTCGATAGCTCTCCGCAAGGCCGCCTGCTGGAGCAATTTCTGGCTGCCGCTTACACCGCGCATCCTTATGGACGCCCCGTAGTTGGCTGGCCCTCTGACCTGCACGCGTTTTCCGCGACTGACGCCATCAACTTTTTCCATAAATATTACGTTCCTGCCAACATGGTTATCGCTCTTGTCGGCGACCTCAAGCCAGCAGAAGTAATGCCGATGCTCGAGAAATATTTTGGACGCATCCCTACCCGGCCGGCGCCGGAACCGCTACGTGTAAAAGAACCTCCGCAAGAATCGCTGCGCACTGTAGTGATTCGCGACCGCAGCCAGCCAATCTATCTTGAGGGTTATCATCGCCCTGACTTTCACGACCTGGATGATCCAGTCTATGACGTGCTGGCGGACCTGCTCTCCAAAGGACGCACTTCCCGCCTCTATCGATCGCTGGTGCGCGATAAGCGCATTGCCATTGAGGCCCAGGGCGGATCGTTCCCCGGCAGCAAATATCCCAACCTTTTTTACTTTTATGCCGTTCCGACCCAGGGCCATACCGCTGACGAGATGGCCGGCCCCATTCACGATGAAATTGAAAAGCTGAAGACGCATGATGTAAGCGACGATGAATTGCAGTCCATCAAGACCCGTGCCAAAGCTGATCTGATTCGCGAACTGGGAAATAACCAGGGTCTTGCCCAAGAGCTTTGCGAATATCAAGCCCTGTACGGAGATTGGCGCGAACTCTTCCGGCAGATTGACGATCTGGACAAGGTGACCAAAGCCGATATCCGTCGCGTGGCCAATAAGACCTTCAATGAGGAAAATCGCACTGTCGCAAAGATCGTGACGGAAGAACCTAAACCTGAATCGCCGGCTGGCGGCAAAGGAGAGCAACAATGAACAGATTCAAAGCTTTGCTGCTTCCGCTCTCCGCAATACTGTTGAATACAGTTTTGGCCGCACAAGTTCCTGAGTCGCCCAGGACGAAGCCTGCGCCTACGGCCACACCTGCCGCCAGCACGCATGAAATCCCAAAGTCGTGGGAAAAGGTCCCCATTCCCACGTTGCATAAATTCAAGCCGCAGGAGCCACGCCGTATTGAGCTTCCGAATGGCATGGTGATCTTTCTTCAGGAAAACCACGAGCTGCCGCTGATTGAAGGCGACATCCGCATCCGCGGAGGCTCACGCGACGAACCTGCGGACAAAGTCGGACTCGTGGCCCTCTATGCCGATGTCTGGCGCACCGGGGGCACCAAAAACAAAACTGGCGACGAGCTTGATGACTTTCTTGAAGCGCACGCTGCTCGCATTGAAGCCTCAAGCAATACTGACTCTACTTTTCTTGCCTGGTCGTCACTGAAAGATAATTTCGACCAGGTTTTTCCGGTGCTGCTTGACCTGCTGGTCCACCCGGAATTTCGCCAGGACAAAATTGATCTGACCAAACAGCAGTTCGCCAGTTTTATCTCGCGGCGGAACGACGATGTGGATGAGATCGCCGGACGCGAATCAACCAAACTGGCTTATGGCGCTGATAATCCTTATGCGCGCAATGCCGAGTACTATACCGTGAATGCCATTACACGCGATGACCTGATTCAATGGCACAAGCGGACAATCGCTCCCGCTAACATGATCTTTGGCATGGCCGGGGATTTTGATTCTGTCGCCATGGAGCAAAAGTTGCGAGAGGTCTTCGGTGGCATGCCCAAGGGCGATCCATTTGTCTCTGAGCCAATCGCCTTCCACAATCCAAAGCCGGGAATTTATTTTGTCGAGAAAAGTGACGTCAATCAAAGCGACATCAACATGATTGAGCTTGGCATTGATCGCCACAATCCTGACCTGTTTGCCGTTGAAGTCATGAATCAGTTGTTCGGCGGCAGCTTTGCTTCGCGGCTGTTTATCAGCATACGTACCAGGCAGGGATTGGCTTACTCAGTGGGTGGAGGCATAGGAGCATCCTTTGATCACACCGGAATCACCCGATTTGCCATGGGCACCAAGAGCGGGACCACGGCGGCGGGCATTGAGGCACTACGCAAAGAGATGGATCGCCTCATCACCGGCAATGTTACGGCTCAGGAGGTAAAGACGGCCAAAGACGCGATCTTGAACTCCTTCATCTTTGCCTTCGATTCCAAAGAGAAAGTTCTGTCCGAACGGATGCGTTATGAGTTCTATGGTTATCCGGCGGATTTTCTGGAGCAATATCGCACCAATATAGAGAAGGTCACGTCGGCTGACGTGGACCGTGTGGCGCGAAAATATCTGCATCCTGCGAAGATGGCAGTGCTGGTGGTCGGCAACGCCAAGGACTTTGACAAAGAACTCTCCACCTTCGGCAAAGTAACAACGATCGACATTGCCATTCCGCAAAAGAAGCCGGAGAAGCAAACCGGTCAATTGGAATCGGCACCGCGAAAATAAAAGGCACGCGGAAACGCGTGCCCTTCTCAACTTCTATACCGATCGCTAGTTAGCTACTGGAGCGCCCGTGCAGTGCTTTTCAAACGCCTGCTTCAGGCGGTTAGCGATTGTCATTGGATCGCTAGTCTCAATGTCGCTGCGTTGCATCATGTAAACCAGTTTGCCGTCGCGCAGTAAACCAATGGAGGGTGAGGACGGCGCGAAGCCGGTGAAATGGCCGCGGGCCGCATCCGTTGCTTCGCGGTCCTGGCCGGCAAAAACCGTAATCATTCGGTCCGGCTTAATGCCGCTCTGGATGGCCGCACGCACGCCGGGACGCATTCTTCCCGCGGCGCAACCACAAATTGAGTTCACCACCACCAGCAGCGTACCTTTTTGATTGATAGCTGCTTCCACATCGGCCGCAGTCCGCGCCTCTTGAATGCCGCCTGCTGTCAGCTCCTGGCGCATCGGCGCCACCATTCCTTCTGGATACATCGGAAATCTCCTCCCGTTGGGGTTCTATTGCTATTTTACCAAAGCAAAGCTGTTTCCCTACCTATAAAAAGCCGTTTCCCTGCCTGCTCTCTGTGCTGTAATCTGGTGCCAGTCTTTGAGAATCCAGGAAAACATCCCACTCGCCCCGCTGACCACTTTCCAGGTGGGCGGCCCCGCACGCTACTTTGTGGAAGCCCGGACAGTGCAGGAAGTAAGAGAGGCCGTGGCTTACGCTGCTGTATATAAGGTGCCTTTGTTTATATTGGGCGGCGGCAGCAATCTCGTGGTCTCAGATGATGGCTGGCCCGGCCTTGTGCTCAAGATCGCTCTCACCGGCGTGGAGTTTGAAGGTGATAAGCAGAAGATGCGCTTCCAATCTGGCGCAGGAGAAAGCTGGGATAGCCTGGTTGCTCTCACCGTGAGTAAAAACTGCGGTGGTCTTGAGTGCCTGAGCGGCATCCCCGGCACCGTGGGCGGCACGCCGGTGCAAAACGTGGGCGCTTACGGACAAGAGGTTTCAGAAACGATTGCACAGGTCAAAGTGCTGGAGATTGCCACCGGCAACGTGCTGGAACTGAGCAATGCTGATTGCAGCTTTGCCTATCGCACCAGCATCTTCAACACCACGCAGCGAGAAAAATACATTGTGCTGGAAGTGGCTTATCTGCTGCGCCGCAATATCGAGCCAAAAGTTGAGTACGCCGATCTGAAGAAATTCTTTGCCGCCAGCACTGCGCAACCCACGCTCCAACAGGTGCGCGACGCTGTTCGATCTATCCGGCAGAGCAAGGCCATGCTCATTGTAAGCGATGACGAAGATTCCCTCAGCGCCGGATCTTTTTTCAAGAATCCCATCGTTAGTCAGGCAGAAGCAGACAGAATTCAAATCTTGGCGGAAAAACTAGCTCCCGGAAAATCGCTGCCTCGTTACCCCGCCGAAAATGGCCAGATAAAGCTCGCTGCCGCATGGCTGGTGGAACAGTCGGGATTTCATAAAGGCTACGGCAGCGGCCCGGTTGGAATCTCACGCAAGCACACACTGGCCATCGTGAACCGTGGTGGCGCGACGGCAAAAGATATTGTCGCGCTAAAAAACGAGATCCAGAAAAAAGTGTTGGATACATGGGGAGTAAGCCTGCATCCCGAGCCGGTTTTTGTGGGATTTTAAGAATAAGATATGGACCGGAGGCGGCCCTCGCGAAGACGAGGGATCTGCTCCGCCGCTGCCATAATTCACAAACAACTGATTCTTTACACTGCTTAATTACCCTAAAAACATCCAAACTCTGCTGTTTTTCGTAATCTAAATATGTATCTTTCCAGAATTTCATTCATCATAGAAATAAGACTTAAAATAGATACAGTTAATCCGAATTTATATGCTTATTAAGAAACCCAGCGATATACCGTCTTCAGAGATCACGCCAAAATCTACCTATATGTCGCGCCGCAATTTTATTGTCGGGGCGGCTGCCTCGGGTGCTGCCCTGGCTGGCGGACTTTATCTTCGCGAGCATTCAGATAATTCGTCCGACGTTCAAGCCAGCGGCGTAAAGCTTGCTGGTGTGGTCAAGAGTCCTTTCAGCACCACGGAGCCTGCGACTTCGTTCAAAGACATTACAAACTACAACAACTATTACGAATTCAGTACTGACAAGTACGAGCCGAACGGGCTGTCCAAGGATTTTCGTACGCGGCCATGGAGCGTCTCATTTGATGGGATGGTCAAGAAGCCGAAGAAGCTGGATATTGATGCGATCCTGAAATTGGCTCCGCTGGAAGAGCGCATCTATCGCCATCGCTGCGTGGAAGGCTGGTCGATGGTGATTCCCTGGGTTGGTATTCCGCTCAGTGCCGTGATCAAGCAGGCGGATCCTCTGCCAGGCGCAAAATTTGTCGCATTCCAAACCGTTATGGCGCCGGACCAGATGCCCAACCAGAAACGCGATGTTCTGGATTGGCCTTACGTGGAAGGACTGCGCATGGATGAAGCCATGCATCCACTCGCAATTCTTGCTGTCGGTCTCTATGATGAAACGCTGCCCAACGTCGACGGCGCTCCCCTGCGTCTGGTGGTGCCATGGAAGTATGGCTTCAAAGGCATCAAGGCGATTGTGAAGATCAGCTTTACTGACACCATGCCGCCAACAACGTGGAACAAAATGGCGCCAGATGAATACGGTTTTTACTCCAACGTGAACCCAAACAAGGATCATCCACGCTGGAGCCAGGCAACGGAGCGCCGTATTGGCGAATTTCGCAAGCGCCCAACCCTGATGTTCAATGGCTATGACCAGGTAGCCAGCCTTTACAACGGGCTTGACCTGCAGAAGAACTATTGATGAAGCCGCCTCCTGAAAAATGGATTCGCACCCTCAAGGTAGCGGCATTTCTCAGCTGCCTTGGGCCCGCCGCCGTGCTCACATGGAAAGGCTTTCATGATGGACTGGGCGCGAATCCTATTGATGTAATCACACGCACCACCGGCAAGTGGACGCTCACGTTTCTGCTCATCACGCTCAGCGTAACGCCGGTACGCAAGCTCAGCGGGCAGGCGTTCCTGATTCGCTTCCGCCGCATGCTGGGCAATTTCGCCTTCTTTTACGGCACGCTGCACCTGATGACCTACGTGTGGCTCGATAAATTCTTTGACGTGCATGCGATGCTGCACGACATCGTGAAACGCCGCTTTATTACCGCCGGCCTTACAGCGTGGCTGCTCATGCTACCGCTTGCGCTTACTTCCACGACTGGCTGGATCCGCCGCCTGGGCGGCAAGCGGTGGCAAATGCTGCATCGGCTAATCTATTTCAGCGCCGCTGCTGGCGTGATTCACTTCATATGGCTTGTAAAGGCCGACCTGCGCCGTCCCCTGACTTATGGTGCTATTCTCATTGCACTGCTTGCCTATCGCCTGATTGTGTGGGCCATGAACCGCATCAGATTGCGGAAAGAGAACGTGCGCCAGCCTGTCCGGGCATAATCGGACATATGCCAATTCCTGCTGCAAAGTAAAAGGCGCATCCTGAGATGCGCCTTTTGTTGTTTAGATCTGTTGCGAATTAATCAAACTTCAGTTTGATCTGTGTCGTCTGCTCAATGGGGCGGCCATTGAGTTTGGCCGGCTTGAATTGATAACGTCGTACGGCATCAAACGCAGCTTCCCGGAAAATAGGCGGCCCGCTCACGAACTGCAGGTTCGTGGGATTACCTTTTATATCCACGGTAAGCTGAACAACCACGACGCCCGTGATATTGCGTGATTTTGCAAATGTCGGATAAGCCAGCGGCGCTGTCTTAATCAATTGCAACGCCTCAAGCTTCGATTGCTCCACCGCGCCTGCTTTCGGCGTTGAAGTTGCCACTGGACTGGTCAAGTTGGATAACGACACCGGCGTGCCTCCGGCTTCTACGCTGAAGCTTGGCGCAATCTCAGGGCTTTGCTCCTGGTGCTGCGCGATTCTCGAAGTACCGGAAACCGCCAGCGTATTGACAACGGCTTCCTGCTTCTCGGCTGGAGCTGGTTTTTCCGGTTGTGGAGTTTTTTCCGCTTTATTCGCCTTGCGCGCATCCACCTCAGCAACTGACTTGGAGGTTGATGGAGAAGCTGACGGAACAATAACACTGGGAACTGCCGCCGCAGAAGAACTTGCTGCTGCAGGCTGCGGATTACTGGCTGCGCTTGGGGCAGGCTGAGAAGGCTGCGTGTTCGCTGCTTCGTCAATGTGCTGAATGGGCGCAGAACCCGGCTTTTGCAGCTTCAGGAAGGCAAACGTCGCGGCAGCGGCAATCACCACAACCGCGATCACGCCGATCATCATGAACTTGCTGCCAGATTTCTTTCTGTCCCCAGCGACGGAATCAAGCGTTCCAAAACTGTTGCGCGGCGTGCTCTCAACACGCTTCTCGGTATGCGTTTGCGCGGCAAGCGGAACCACTTCCACCGGCGTGCTGCGAATAGGTTCAACTTTTGAGTAGGCCGGCGCTGCCGCGGCAGGCGTTGACGATTTAATGACGACTGGCGGAGGAACTGGCGTGGGCGCGGGCTTGGCCACTATGGTTGGAGTTGCCATACGCGGAATTTCTGCCGGCGGATTTTCATCCTTGCGGCCATTTTTTTGCAGCATGCCGGAAATCTGGTCCGCCATGGTTTTCAAAACCGCAACATGCGTGATGGTAAAAGCATGGGGAGTTGGCGCGAAGGCCGCCAGCACACCCACAACGCGACTGTCTTCGCGGATGGGCGTAACCACCATGGAGCGTATTCCCAGGGCGCGGATTGCGGCCGTGTCAACGCGCGTGTCTGTTTCGCAATCGTCACAGCGCAACTCTTTGCCGGTCTGGATGCAGAGGCCTGTAAATGTGCCCTCAATACGCAGGGCTGCGCCAACTTCAGGCGCGCTTGCGCCGCTGCGGGCGCGGCAAACGATTTCATCCGCGTTGCCTTCATTCAGCGCAATGGCGACGCCTGAAGCGTTGGTAAAGGCCTGTGCGCGCTGCGCAATGACTGCCAGATCGTCTACAGATGTACGCGGCTTTTTGCCGGTAGTGTTCGTTGTAGTGTCAGAAGCTTGTGTTGCCATGTTTACGCCGTCCCTCAACTCAATTTGTGTCGCTCAACCCGGACTAGATGGGAAAAACCTCAATGATCGTTACGCCTGAAGAGACCCGGCGGTTATCCGCTCTGCGCAACTCCTCAAGCAGTGAAAAAACTATTTACCCGCAAGCAGCGTGCACCCGCGGCAATTCCGTTCTAAAAGTCAGTGGACCGGCGAAAGTCAGACGATGTGCGCTTCTACCGGATGCGTCAGGGGACTCGCCTTGCGGCGAAGGAACGCGCGCGGTGACGGACCGCCTGTCTTTACGGCCAAACCCGCTTTGTTTTGTCGCTACCGTTGGCTGTGCTCTGCACTGCCACGGGACGCGCAGCTTCCGTACCGGCAGGTGCTGAACCACCTTCCAGGATGCGCGCTGCTACCCGCAGTGCTTCGATCTCCGCTTGCAGGCCCGAGATCTGCGCCTGGAAAATGGCAATCTGGTTTTCTTTCTCTTTTATCGCGTCATAGATATTGTTCATTGTTTAAGCTGCCTCACGCGCGAATATAGCAATAAGTGAGGGAAAGTCAATCAGTACCCAGGTGCATGCTTTCAGTCATACACCTTAAAACGCTACACTAAAGTACAAGCACATCAGGATTGTCAGATGTCCACTTGTTTCCAGATCAATGGTAGAAAACCCCCATAAAATCAGGACAAAACACGGAATTGTGTCGTTGGGCGAAAGACAGGCTGATCGTTTCGTCCCGATATGGTTCAGTACATTACCTTCGTAACTGACCATCGCGCGATAAGCGTTCCTGTTTGGCCTGCGAGCGCCTCATGGCAGGAGCGCACTTTCGTATTCTTGAACTCCGTGGCGTAAATCCATACCGGAATTTCTAGACAGCAATGAATATGACTTTGGAGTTTCTATTTTCGCGAAGCTGCTTCAAGCCGCTGGGCCGGAGTTAACGAGGCAATCAGGTTTTTGATGACTCTGCGCCAAACGTCGACAAGAGAGCTGCCAATCAGGACCAAGGCCAGGCATAATCCAATCCACATTCCTACTGCGCCAAGCCTGGACTTGAAGCAAAGAAACTCGCCAAGCGGCAAACCAATCAACCAGTAGCCGGCAAAGTTGGCCAGCATTGGCAAGCGCGTATTGCCTGCACCGCGCAAAGCGCCGGTAGCCACAACCTGTAGGCCATCGAATAACTGAAACACAGCGGCAACAAGCAGCAACGTTGCACCTGCATTGATCACATCCGTCTCTGGTGTGTAGATACGTGCGATCTGCCGCGAAAAAAGAAACAGCATCAAGCCTGAGCAGGACATGAAAAAAGCACCGAAGAAGAGGGCCATCCATCCCGCACGCGACGCGCCACATGCGTCTTGTGCTCCCAAAGCGTGGCCAACACGAACGGCGGCTGCTGAGCCAATCCCCAACGGCACCATGTAAGTAAAGCTGGCGACGTTCAAGGCAATTTGATGTCCTGCTAGTGGCACCGCTCCAAGCTTACCGATGAGGAATGTTGCAAAAGCAAACGCACCAATCTCCATCAACAGTTGCAATGCTGCAGGAAACCCCAACTTCAATAATTCGCGGATACGATTCAACTCCAGCCGTCGCGAAGCTTGCCACAAACCGCTTTGCCGTTTGCGATCGTAATAAACGGTGGCGATTGCCAGCACAAGCACCATGTATGTCCGGGAGAGGCACGTGGACCAGCCGCTACCCGCCACACCGTAGCTGCGCATTCCCAGATGCCCATAAACAAATATCCAGTTCCCCAGCAGGTTAATCACATTGGCGGAGATCAGGGCAAACACCACCGGCTTAACGATGTGCATGGATTGCAGGTAGCGGCGCAAAGCAAAGTACAACGCCAACGGCAACGTGCTCCAAACCAGGGCTTTCAAAAATGGCACTGTCGCGGCCACCAGAGCTGGCTCCAGCCCGAATCTGGGAAACAATGGAAGAAAAGCCAGGACAGACAACATGAGAATTGGCGCGATGGCGCTGGCGAAATAAATCGAGTTCCACATGAGGCGATGGCATTCATCCAGTCTGCCCGCGCCGTAAGCTTGTGACACCAGGGTATCCATGCCCAGCATGATGCCGCTGCCGAAGACGCCGATCGTATAAAACAATGTGCTGCCCAGGCTCACTGCGCCAATTGCAGTGGCGCTGTCTGGTAGTCGGCCCACCATGACCGTGTCAATGAATGACATGGAGAGCCATCCCAGTTCCGTGAGCGCCAATGGCACTGCCAACCGCAACATGGGATGAAATTCCTGCCGAATCTCACGCGTGAACCACATGGAATTTATTTAAACACAGCAGCCGCGGGTGAACCTGCAAACGCATTGCAGAAAAGACACTTCACTGCCGTTGGGGAAAACGAAATGCCGGTGGTTTACCTAGTTAATGATGAAAGGCTCAGAATCAGGATAGTCTTCCAGGATTGTGTGGTAGCCGGAGGTGATTTGCGAAGGATGCTTGACGGCGCGGCGCAACTCAAACCGGACGCTTTCTTTGCATTGCTTGCAGATAGGAAACCGCTCACCTTTCGCCAGAGATGCTTCATGCATCAGGCGATGAGATTCATGTATGACTCTGTAAACACCATTTTCCGGTACTATTTCGCCCGGCCGGTATGTTTTCGGCATGTCTTTCCTGACCTGGGTAAAGATCTCTCGCGGCGCGCAGTCCATAATAAAAGATTTACAAGATTACTGACAAGTTAGGGCCTATCGAAGAGCAACATGAAAGCAATTTAATTCTTTCAGGTTAAGCTCAGATGCAAAAGCAAGCTGTGTGCAATTCCAGGAGCTTACGATATAATCCTGCCAACTCTACCAATCAAAAATTACACAAGAACCCATGGCCACCATTCTGTCTGTAGCTTTCAGTGAAGCCCTAAAAACAACCAGACATCTGCTGCTGGAGCAGCAAGGATTTGCTGTGTGCTCCGCCCTCGATCTGGCTGACGTTGAAGCCATGGGCAAGATACAGGGCGTGGATATGGCGCTGATCGGCCATGGCTTTCGCGGTCCAGAAAAACGCAAAATCGCCCATCTAGTGAATAATCATTATCCGGGGCTTCCGATTTTGGAGATGTGTTACCAATCGCCGGAAATTCCAGGGGTTGACTTTATTTTGAGCGATTCGCCAGCCGATTTGATCGCGGCCATCAAGATGGTGCTGGACGGCCGGCGTGTACGTGGATTTGCCGAATAACCTTCTCCGTCTTCTCATTCGCTGACATTTTTTCTCATTGACAGGCCTGCAGAAGGCCGCTAGCATAAGTTCCGAAATGCTTTCCTTCGCCCATCGCCATCATCATCACCATTACGACGCACAAGTGTCGGCGAGGGCCTGTATGAATTAATTAACAGCGCAATCATAAAAAGTACGGCCCGCCGGCAATAAAATCGGCGGGCTTTTTGCTTTTGCGCCGTGTTTTTAAATCAGCGGGTTTGAAAATAGAAAGCTTGCGAGGACACATGCAAATTGACTTTGACAAAATGGATGGCCTGGCTCCGGCCATTGTGCAGGCAGATGGAACCGGAGAGGTGTTGATGGTGGGCTTTATGAATGCTGAAGCGTATGCCCGCACCGTGGAAACCGGCTACGTGACTTTTTATTCGCGTACCCGGCAAAAACTTTGGATGAAGGGCGAGACATCCGGCAATCGTCTGCGCGTGATTTCAGCTCTTACGGATTGCGACCGCGATACTGTCCTCTTCCGCGTGATTGTGGAAGGCGATGGCCTGGTCTGCCATACCGGAACTAAATCCTGCTTTACAGAGCCGCTGATGATCAAGGCCACGGAGGCAACGCGATGAAGCTCCGCGTAGGAATACCCAAGGGAAGCTTGCAGGAAGCGACTATTGCGCTTTTCAAACGCGCCGGCTTGAATGTGTACACCAGCAGCCGCTCTTACTTCGCGGGAACAGACGATCCGGAGATTGAATGCATGCTGATTCGCGCGCAAGAGATGGCGCGCTATGTTGACCATGGCGCGCTGGATTGCGGCCTGACCGGCAAAGATTGGGTTGTGGAGAGCGGCCTGGAGCTGGCAACGGCCGCTGAACTGACATACGCCAAGCAGAGCCTGGGCAAGGTTCGCTGGGTGCTTGCCGTGCCGGAAGACTCTGGATTTCAGAAACCGGAAGATCTCTCAGGAAAAATTATTGCCACAGAGCTGGTGAACGTGACACGCAATTATTTTGCGGCACGCAACGTTCCGGTGAAAGTTGAATTTTCCTGGGGCGCCACCGAAGTTAAGCCTCCGACGTTGGCCGATGCGATTGTTGAAATCACCGAGACCGGCAGTTCGCTGCGCGCGAACCGGCTGCGTATCATCGATACCGTAATGGAATCGAGTACCCAGCTTATCGCGAATAAAAATGCATGGGCTGACCAGCAGAAGCGCCGCAAGATTGAAGGTCTGGCACTGATGCTTTGCGGCGCCATCTATGCGCAGGGTCGCGTGGGCTTGATGCTCAACGTCCGTAAGCAAGACCTGCCAGCCGTTTTAGCCGTGCTGCCGGCACTGCAAAAACCAACCATCTCCACTTTGAGTGACGGTGAGTGGGTTGCCGTGAATACAATCATTGAAGAAACCACAGCCTGGAAGATCATGCCGCAACTCAAGGCCGCAAAGGCAGAAGGAATTGTCGAATATCCTCTAAACAAGGTGGTGCTGTAATGCGTGGCGCCGAGATAAAAACGCTAAGCGGCCGCAAAGCCGACGCCTATGTTCGTGCGCTGGAGCAGCGCGGTGCCACGGACCTTGCTCGCGTGGAGAAGCAGGTCAGCCGGATTGTTGCGGACGTGAGACAAAATGGCGATCGCGCGTTGCGCCGCTATGCGGAAAAGTGGGATGGCCTGAAATCCAAACAGCCGTTGCAGGCTACTGAAGTCGAGTTGGAAAAAGCCTGGAACACAGTTTCTGATGAATTCAAGCAGGCGCTGAAGACTGCTGCTGACAACATTCGGCAATACTGTGAATGGCAGAAGCCACAACCGTGGCGTAACTCGGTGATTCCGGGAATTCAGCTTGGACAAGTGGTGCGGCCCTTGCAATCCGCAGGTTGCTACGTTCCCGGCGGACGTTACCCACTTCCCTCCACCATGCTCATGACTGTGATTCCCGCGCAGGTGGCTGGCGTGCAGGAGATTCGCGTGGTTTCACCACGGCCTGCAACAGAAACGCTGGCGACAGCCCATTTTCTTGGTGTGCGAGAATTCTTTCGCATTGGTGGCGCTCAGGCGATTGCCTCATTAGCGTATGGAACCAAATCAGTTTCTAAAGTAGACAAGATTGTTGGTCCAGGAAATCTTTTTGTGACAGCAGCAAAGAAACAAATCGCATTTGATTGCGGCATTGATTTTCTTGCCGGCCCAACAGAAGTGGTGATCGTAAGCGAACGCGGAGAGCCGCGCTTTATCGCTGCGGACCTGGTTGCGCAGGCGGAGCATGATCCGGATGCGCTGGCTGTCTTCATCACGGCCAGCGCTGAATTAGCGAAGCAAGTCTTTACGCGAGTGAAAAGCGCGACAACAAATAATGCGATCGCCAAAATATCCCTGAAAGAAAACAGCGCCATTCTGGTTGCCGATTCGCACGAGCAGGCGCTTGAGTTCGCCAACCGCATTGCCGCGGAACATCTCACTGTGAACGAAGAAGACCTGGCGCATATCCGCAATGCCGGGTCGATTTTTATTGGCGACTATTCTCCGCAGGCAGCCGGCGATTATGCCGCCGGCCCCAACCACGTTCTGCCTACCGGGGCTGCTGCACGTTTGCGCGGCGGATTGGGCGTTCAGGATTTTGTAAAGACTATCTCTGTGCAACAGCTTTCGCGCGACGGTCTGGGTCGCATCAGCAATGCCGTAATCACGATGGCAGAAGCTGAAGGGCTCACCGCCCACGCGGAGTCAATTCGAGTGAGGACCGCCAATGCTTAAAGCACGCAAATGCATTTGCGACATGGCTGAATACGCTGTTATGACGAGCGATTCCAGCATCACGCTCCGTCTGGACATGAACGAGAACACGACCGGCTGTTCGCCGCGAGTTCTGGCTAAATTAAAGAATATGGATGCGCGCACGCTGGCGATCTATCCGAACCGCGATGAGGGCGAGAAGCTAGTAGCGGATTCGCTTGGCATCTCTCCCGATGAACTGTTGCTCACCAATGGCGCCGACGAAGCGATCGATCTTCTTTGCCGCGTCTATCTTGAGCCAGAAGATGAAATTATCATTGTGGTACCGACCTTCACCATGTACACCGTTTTTGCACAAATCCAGGATGCAAAGGTCGTGCGTATTCCAACTGGGCCGGATTTCAGTTTTCCTACGCAGAGCGTTATTGACGCAATCACGCCCAGAACCAGGATTATTGTGATCTGCAATCCGAATAACCCAACCGGGATTCCTATTGAACGATCCAGCATTCTTCAGGTGATTGAGGCCGCGCCAGATGCTGCGATTCTGCTGGACGAAGCCTACTTCCATTTTTATGGACAGACACTGATGGACCAGGTTGGCAAGCTGCCAAATCTTTTCATAGCGCGCACATTTTCAAAAGTGTATGGGCTTGCCGGAATGCGGCTGGGACTGCTGGCCGGGGATCACGAGCAAATGTCTCTTTTGCGGCGCATGGCGTCTCCTTTCAATGTGAACGCGTTTGCCATTGAATGCCTGGCTGAGGCGCTGGCGGATACGCAATTTGTGAACAACTATGTCGCCCAGGTATGCGCCAGCCGCAAATGGCTACACGGCCAGCTGGAGCAACTCGGTTTCAAGTGCTGGCCCAGCCAGACCAACTTTCTTCTCTGCCGATTTGGACCTGAAAAAGCCAACATACTTTCCGCATTGCGTGAACGAGGCGTAGGGTTGCGTGATCGCGGGGATTGCGAAGGCTGTGTCCGCATCAGCATTGGTACAGAGCAGGAGATGGAGCGCCTGGTCGCGGAATTAAAGCAGGTGATTGCCCAGCTTCCCGCGGCAAAACAGGTGGCGCGATGAGAAAAGCCTCACTGCGTCGCGAGACCACAGAGACGCGAATCCAGCTTGCGCTGACGATTGAGGGACGCGGCCGTTATGAGGTCTCAACGGGGATCCGATTTCTAGATCACATGCTGGAACTCTTTGCTCGACATGGCGCTTTTGACCTGAAGCTGAAAGCCACGGGCGATCTGGACGTGGACCAGCACCATACCGTAGAAGACGTGGGCATTGCCTTGGGCGAAGCATTTCACAGTGCACTCGGCGACAAGCGCGGCATCATGCGCGCGGGGTATTTCCTGATGCCGATGGATGAGACGCTGGGGCTGGCCGCGATCGATTTCAGCGGGCGGGCGGCGGCAGTAATCAATACACAGGTCAAGACGCGGCTGGTTGGCGATCTGCAGGCCGAGTTGGTCTATGATTTTTTTGAAGGCTTTGCCCGCGGCGCTCGCGCTAATGTTCACCTGAAAACCATCTATGGGCGGTCCAATCATCACAAGATTGAGGCACTATTCAAGGCCTTTGCCCGCGCGTTACGCGTAGCCTGCTCTCGCGACAAACAGCTGGCCAAAATGCTGCCAAGCACCAAAGGGCTCCTATGATCGCGATTGTCGACTACGGCGCAGGCAATATCAGCTCAGTTAAAAAGGCACTGGAGCATTTGCGTGCGGATGTACAGGTGACAGATGATCCAACGGTCGTGTTATCGGCAGACAAAATCATTGTCCCCGGCGTTGGGCATTTCAGCCGCTGCCAAGCGTTGAATAGCAATCTGCGCGCGCCAGTGCTGGACGCCATCAAGATGGGCAAGCTATTTCTTGGCATCTGCGTTGGCATGCAGTGGTTGTTTGCCGGCAGCACGGAAGCGCCAGAGACACCAGGCGCGGCGCTGTTTGCCGGTGAGTGCTCGCGCTTCCCTGCTCAGGTGAAGTCGCCGCATGTGGGCTGGAACCAGATTGATGTCAGCAAAGGTTCACGTCTTCTCAAGGGCGTCAACACCGGCTCGTTTGTTTATTACACGCATTCTTTCCGCGCGCCAGTGGTGTCAGAGATGGTGGCTTGTACTAACTATGGCGGAGCATTTTCTGCCGCCGTGGAGCGCGACAATGTTTTCGGAGTGCAGTTTCATCCGGAAAAATCTGCGGAGACAGGCTTGAAGATCCTGGAGAATTTCTGTGCCCTCTGAGAATAGTCATCTGGCAAAGAGAATCATCGCCTGCCTGGATGTGGATGCGGGACGCGTGGTCAAGGGGGTGAAGTTCCAACAGCTGCGCGATGCCGGGGATCCTGCAGAGCTTGCGCGCGCGCATGCCGCAGCAGGAGCCGATGAGATTGTGCTGCTTGACATCACCGCGACTTCCGATGGCCGAAAGACCCTCGTAGAGACTGTTCGACGCACGGCCCGTGAATTATTTGTGCCATTCACTGTTGGTGGTGGCGTACGCACATTGGAAGATTCCGCCAGGATTTTTGATGCCGGAGCGGATAAGGTCAGCATTAACTCGGCCGCAGTCGCCAATCCTGCGCTGATTACCGAGATTGCCGGAAGATTTGGCTCGCAGGCGGTGATTGTGGCGATTGATGCGCGGCGCGGCGAAGCTCACGCAGACAATGCGGAGGTTTTCATCGCCGGGGGACGAACTGCAACCGGTAAGAAAGCATTGCAGTGGGCGCGCGAAGCCGAAGAGCGCGGAGCGGGGGAAATTCTGCTCACATCGATGGAGCGCGACGGCACCGGTGCTGGTTTTGATTGCGAATTAACAGCAGCCATTGCTGAGTCGGTTTCGATTCCGGTGATTGCCTCTGGAGGCGCTGGCCACGCGCAGCACTTCACTGATGTCTTCACTGCGGGTAAAGCTGACGCCGCTCTAGCGGCCTCCATTTTTCATTTCGGCACGCATGCCGTAGCGGATCTCAAGCAAACATTGCTTGCAAACGGCATTCCCATGAGGTGGCCGTGCTGATTCCTTCCATTGATCTGATGGGTGGCAAGATCGTACAGCTAGTCCAGGGCGAGAAGAAAGCACTGGAGTTTGATGATTTCGATTACTGGATCGAGCGCTTCGTGAATTATCCACTCATCCAGTTGATTGATCTAGATGCGGCGATGGGGCGCGGCGATAATCGCGAGATTACCGCCATGATCTGCAAGCGGCTTCCCTGCCAGGTTGGTGGGGGTATTCGCGATGTGGCGCGAGGAAGTGAACTGCTAAGACTCAACGCAAAGCGAGTGATCTTTGGATCATCGCTGTTGAAAAATGGCGCGATCGATATAGATCTAGCTGCGGAAGCAGCAAAGGCGCTGGGCGCGGACCAGCTCACGTTTGCCATTGACTCGCGTGGAGGCAAGGTCGCGATCAAAGGCTGGAAGGAAAATACCAGCATTCTTCCGGCTGACATGATTCGCGCACTCGATTCTTATTGCCACGCCTTTCTCTATACGCATATCGATACCGAGGGAACGATGACGGGCTTTCCCATGGAAGTTGCGCGTGAGCTGGCAAGCCTGACCAGGAAGCGGCTGATTGTTGCCGGCGGCATTCGCTCGCGCGTAGAGGTAGATGAGCTCAACTCCATGGAAATTGATGCCGTAGTCGGCATGGCCATTTATACTGGCGCGCTTGAATAAATCAATGCAAACCAATGCACCTGAGCCAGCCCCCGCGGACAAAGCGGGCTGGACTTGTGTTACCTGTGGGCGAAATGGTACAGAAAATTTCTGTGCCCATTGCGGAGAAAAACAGCGAAGCAATCATGATTTCTCACTTGGACACGTGCTGGCTGAGGCAGCGGAGGCGTTCTTCCATGTCGACTCCAAGGTTTTTCTCACGCTAAAAACTCTGATCAAAAAGCCGGGCAAACTGACGGAAGATTTTTTTCTGGGGAGACGCAAGCCTTATATGTCTCCGTTGCAGACATTTTTTGTATGCAATCTACTGTTCTTTTTTCTGCAGCCGCTAACTGGTCTGGAAATACTGGCCCCGCCTCTGAAAACATTTGACAATCCAAATTCGCTAACCCAGCACCTGATTGATCGACGTCTTGAACATAAGCACTTATCGAGAAAAAAACAGCAAGAGTACGGCGATTTTTCTGACAGGTTTAACCACAATTCCCATTTGCAAGCTAAAAGCTTGGTCGTGGTAATGGCGCTGATGCTGGCAGTGGTAGTTGCCGTTCTCTATTTTCAGCGGCGACGTTATTTCTCCGAGCATATTATTTTTTGTTTGCATGCTTATGCGTGGTGGCTGCTGTGGGTGCTCGCGATTCTGGTGGTAATGGCGCTTATATTTGTGTCGTCAAAATTGCACGGACACCAGGAAATCGGCATTCACCTGATTGACGCTGTCGCAACCCCGCTGGAGTTTGGGGGATTAGGCGTGTATCTGTTCTTAGCGTCGCGCAGGTTTTATCAGGACAAGCTGTTTTCGGGGCTGATCAAAGGAATTATTGTGGCATTTTGCTCTTACGGCATATTCCACTTATATCGTTATCTATTGTTCTTTACGGTACTTTATTCGACCTAGTTTTTCTTTCCGCGATAGAGGCCGGCGATGCCGAAGGTATAGGGCGTCCAGCTCACATCTTTAAAGCCGACGGCTTTCATTCTTTCCAGCATTTCCTGCGGTGCGGGGAATTTGTGTACCGAAGCAGGCAGATACTCATACGGGCCGCGTACACCGGAGATCAGCGTTCCAATGCGCGGCAGAACATGCCGGAAGTAAAAGTTATAGAGCTTGCCAAAAGCGCCTCCGGGCTCACTGAAATCAAGGATACCCATCTCGCCATTAGGCTTGAGCACGCGGAATATCTCGCGCAGACCGGCATCATAGTTAGCCAGGTTGCGGAAGCCGAAAGAAGAGATCACCAGGTCCATACTGTTCTGGGCCAGGGGAAGGTTGAGGGCATCGGCTTCAACGGGCTGGATCTTTTTTGCGTTGAACTTGGCGTGGCCATGCTGAAGCATCTGATGGGAGAAATCGAGCGCCAGAATGGCGGCGCTGCTGTTTTGCCTGTTGGCAACGCTGCGGAGCGCAACCGACATATCCCCGGTGCCGGCGCAGAGATCAAGCACACGGGCATTGCTTTGCGACAGAATGTGGCTGAACATGCGCGCGGTGCGCCGCCACCAGAGGCGGTCAACGTTCATGGAGAGCGCGTGATTCAGGAAGTCATAGCGCGGGGCGATTTCGTCAAACATCTGCCGCACGGCTTGCGCGGCGGATTGCTCGTCAGACGTTCCAGCCGGAGTGGTGCCGCAAACACCAGATGGAGTTGCGGTCTTCATTGGATCGAGGGCGTGCATTGGGGCCGGATCAGGCATGGTTTCTGATGGACTCCACGGCGTTGCGGACGATTTCTGCCGGCACGTCGCCTGAAATTTTTACCTTGCCGATTTTTTGCGGAAGGACAAAGTGCACTGTTCCGCCAATGGTCTTTTTATCGGCAATAAGGCGGCTCATGACCTCGTCCACACCACACTCAACATTCGGCAAATCCCCATAGGATCGAGTCGCCGCGATAATTCGCTCTGCGGTTTCTGCGCTGCAAAAACGGACGTCGCGGGCAATGACCGCAGCGGCAATCATGCCCCAAGCAACAGCTTCGCCATGAAGAAAGTGCGTGTAGTCGGTCGCGGCTTCGATCGCGTGCCCGATGGTATGACCATAATTCAGGATGCGGCGCAGACCGGATTCTTTTTCGTCAGAAGAAACGACTACGGCTTTGACGCGGATGGAGTCGGCGATGACCCGCTGCATGGCTTTGGCATTACGGGCAAGAATCTTCTTGGAATTCCGCTCCATAAAATCAAAGAGCTTACGGTCGCGAATCACCCCGCACTTGAGCGACTCAAACAGTCCAGAACGAAATTCGCGTTCATCCAGCGTAGAGAGGATTTCGGGATCGACCAGCACGGCCTTCGGCTGATGAAATGAACCGAGAAGGTTCTTGCCGGCGCGAAGATTCACACCTGTCTTGCCGCCAATACTCGCATCGACCTGAGCGACAACGGTGGTGGGAATCTGGACCACCGGAATGCCGCGCATAAAAACAGCCGCTAGAAATCCGGCGCTATCGCCTACGACCCCACCGCCAAAAGCCACGATCAGAGATTTGCGGTCAGCTTTGGCATCGACCAGCCACTCTGCCAGCTGTTCAACGGTGTTGAGCCGCTTGGCTGGCTCACCATCATGCATTTCAAGGATTTCATAAGGCAAGCGGGCTTTGCGCAACGAGTCTTCCAGCACTTCCCCCCAATGGCGGCGGACGTTGGGCGAGGTAATCACAAACACGCGGCTGCCCTTTGCCGGCAGCAGGCGGCGCACCTCACGTCCTGCGCGGCGCAATAAGCCAGCGCCAATGATCACATCGTAAGCATTCGGCTTGGTTTTGACACGGATCTTTTGCACGTTGATTGATGATAAATGAGGAGGTGGAAAGTTGGCTCTTAGTATTTGGTATTTAGTTTGGCCAAATCAGGCAAAGATGAACTTTTCTCCTCTTTGATAACGCTCGCGACTCAATATGAACGATACCGGCAAGGGAAGAAAAAGAATGCAAGCCATCAGAAGACCCGCTGTGACTTCTCCAAAGGTAGCGCCCTTATAAGCGGAAAGCTGAAAGGCAACACGAAATGGGAATAATGCAAGCAGCAGAGACATCACAAAAGATGTCCGTGAAAACACACAACAGCGGTTCGGGACCAGCGCCAGAATTACCAACCCCAAGGTTTGAGCGGTGGCAGCCGGATATGCACCCCATGGCGCGGGAAAAATCCAAAGCGGCACTACTACTGACACAAAAATAGCAAATAGCTTAAATGCATAAGCCAGCAATTTAAGCGACTGCCTGTTTATCTCCGGGGGAATCATCTATTGTTGGGCACCTCAATTGAAATTTTCAGGCGGAATTCAAACTCTATCATTACCTGCAAATCGTCAATCCGCACGTACCGTCTATTCTTGTTAACATCTCCTTTACATGAATAAGCCCCCAGCACAGGTGGATTTTATTGTGGTTGGAGCCGGCATTGCCGGACTGCGCGCGGCCATTACCCTGGCTGAAGCAGGCAAGGTGCTGGTGTTGGCGAAGCAGGAGCTTACTGAATCGAACACGCAGTATGCGCAGGGCGGAATAGCCGTTGCATTGAGTGACGAAGACGAGATCAGCCTGCATCTGCAAGATACCATCAACGCCGGCGATGGGATTGTGAACCCCGATGCAGCCCACGTACTGGTGGAAGAAGGACCGCAGCGCATACAGGAGTTGATTGACTGGGGCACAGAGTTTGATCGCAAGGGCACGCGGCTGACTTTTACCCGGGAAGCCGCACACAGCCGGGACCGGATTCTGCATGCGCACGGAGATTCCACTGGTCGCGAAATTGGGCGCGCGCTCCATGCCAAAGCCGCGTCACTCAAGAACATTACGTTTTCTGAATTTGAATTTACAGCCGGCTTGCATGTGGAGTCAGGCGGGGTTGCGGGCGTGAAGCTGATTTCGAGCACAGGCAAGATGCAAACTGTCAGCAGCAGCGCTGTTTTGCTGGCGACCGGCGGCGCAGGCCAGGTTTATAGCAATACAACAAACCCGGCCGTTGCCACTGCTGACGGCGTAGCCATGGCTTTCCATGCCGGCGCCGAGATCAGCGATATGGAGTTCGTCCAGTTTCATCCCACGGCGCTTTATGTGAAAGATGCGCCGCGGTTCCTACTCTCTGAAGCACTGCGGGGCGAGGGCGCGGTGCTGCGCAATTCTGATTTGCAGCGCTTCATGCAGAAATATCATGAAGCAGCCGAGCTTGCGCCACGCGATGTTGTGGCCCGGGCGATTGCCCATGAACTGGAAGTTTGCCGCCTGAAAGATCCTGTCGTCTATCTGGATTTGACCCATCTGAACGCGAATCACATCAAGATCCGCTTTCCGCGCATTTATGAGACCTGTCTGAAATATAACGTGGATATCACTGTGGACGAAGTTCCCATACGTCCGGCGGCGCACTATCTGATGGGTGGAATCCGCACCGATCTCGAAGGCCGCAGCAGCGTGGCCGGACTTTACGCGGCGGGGGAATCCGCCTGCACTGGTGTTCACGGTGCTAACAGGTTGGCGAGCAATTCCCTGTTGGAAGGCTTGGTTTTTGGCGCGCGGGCAGGCCACGCCATGCGTGATGAGCTGCGCCAGAGCAATCCGGCAAAAGCAGAAGATCATTCGTCACCTGGCACTGAGGGGAAGAGCACGGAGGCATTCATTCAAAGTGTGCAACAGCTCATGTGGAACAAGGTAGGCATTGTTCGTTCCGGCAAAGGTCTTACGGAGGCCATGGAATTTCTTCAAGGCAAGACGAATGAGTTGCCGCCGCTGACATCACGCCGTACGGGTGAAGCCAGAAATATTCATACTGTGGCGCAATTGATTACGCGATCCGCTCTATCCCGGCTGGAGAGTCGGGGTGCGCACTATCGCACAGACTATCCCGAACACAACGATGCCAGGTTCAGAAAGCATTCTGTGGTTGGCGAGAAAGGTGTGCGGTTCGCGTGAATCCTGAGACGCAAAAAGCAAACGGGCCCTGATTGCCCAGGACCCGTTCCCAGATTAGAGAGTTGCTTATTTCGCGATTGGGAACATCGTTTCACGATGGATAATTGGGCGGCAAGTTACCCGAGTACGAGTCTGGCTGGTGCAGACTGACCCTTGGGAGGCGAGATTTCCACAGGCTGCTTCGGTCATTTGGCAGATATCCCATATTAGGAAACCAAACCAATCCTAGAATTTACTAAATTAAATTAAGACCAAATAAATTTTTAAAAAGGCCTATTTTTTAGCCTGTTCACACACCCTTAATAGAGTAACGCCAAATTCCTTGGGATCACTATGTTTACTCAGGGATCAAATCTGCCGATACATTGCTTGAGCCTGGACAGGGCTGTGCTCAAACGATTGAAAAGGAAGGACATGGCTAATTCCCCCGAAGCGGACCGCTGGTATATAGCGGAATTGACGGAAGAAGTGACTCTGGAAGGCGATCCTCAGAACATTGTCCATAAGAAGACCCGTGTTATTTTTGCGGATTCGCCGGAGGATGCCTATGAGAAAGCCCTGGCAATGATCACGGAACATGAGATCGGCTACCTTACCGAGCACCATAAAGCCATCCGTACACGTTTTTGGGGATTACGCGAACTGACCCTCTCCAATGAGGACATGGATCGCGTGGGCATGCTGCCCAAGAGCCAGGCTGGCGCAGCCAGACGGCGCAATGCCACTGGACTTTCCCCGGAACAGCAGTTTGCCTTGCTGGTATCGCTTAAGCCGGGTGCCCTTCCGAACTAGCGTTTTTATCCTGCTTCGGAAACAGGACTGAAGCCAGAACCGATATCGCCAGAACCCCGGCAATTACCGCCAATGCTGCCCACGTCGGCACGTCATATCTTTCCGGCAACAACATCTTTGTGCCAATAAACATAAGAATTACGGCCAGTCCGTAATGCAAATAGTGAAAGATCTTGATTAAACCTGCCAGCGCAAAATACAGAGAGCGAAGACCTAAAATCGCGAAGACATTCGATGTGTAAACGATCAACGGATCCCGGGTAATGGAAAGAATGGCGGGAATGGAATCCGTGGCAAACAGGATGTCAGTGGTTTCCACCACCAGAAGAACCAGAAATAAGGGTGTAACAAATGTTTTGCCGTTGCGCCGAACAAAGAAGTGACTTTGTTCATAGGAGTCTGAGACCGGCAGAAATCGGCGGCAAAACTTTACGACAACGTTCCTGGAGGGATCCTGCTCCTCATCTCGCCTCCGCATGAGCTTGATGCCGGTCCAGATCAGGAAAGCACCGAAAGCATAAAGGATCCAATGGAAACGCTGGATCAGCTCAACTCCTGCCCAGATAAAAATGCCGCGCATGATCATGGCGCCGATAATTCCCCAGAAAAGCACAGTCTTCTCATCTTCAGGCGGGACTTTAAAATACGAAAACAAAAGAATGAAAACAAACAGATTATCTACACTCAGAGCCTCTTCAAGCAGATAGCCAGTGGTGAATTCCAGCGCCTTGGCAGTGCCCAGCCAGTGATAAACGAGGAAGGCAAAGGCCACAGCCAGGCCTATCCAGAACGCGCTCATGAGCAGCGCCTGCCTGAAAGGCATGGTTTGATGTTTGCGACCGGTAACAGCAAGGTCCAGAAATAACAGAATCAGGACTATCGCGTTAAAGACGATCCAGAAACTGATTGGCATGAGTTATTTCTGCGGAGGAATATCCCCCATGCCATTGAGCAGACGAATGGTCTCTAGAATCACGTCGCCGGAGATCTTTATGCTGTCGACGCTGAGTTTATCGACCGTATCCTGCATGGTGTGGTGATAGCTGTTGTTGTAGCCATAGTCGAGATCGATGACATCAGCTACCGGCATTCCCCTTTGGACAAAGGGGAGGTGATCATCTTCCACGGTGCTATTCACGGTAAAGAAGTGCGACTGATAACCAAGGCGGGTTGCGGCCTGATAAAGCACATCTTCAAGCCACGGCGAAGAGTTGGAGTCGCGGCAGATGTCGAGGTCGGCGTCGCCGATCATGTCCGCTAAAAGGAAGGCCTTCACTTTTTTGCTGGTTCCGTCCTCCTGCCACTTCTGTGCCAGATGCCGGCTGCCCCAGAGCGCATCATTGGTATGCCAGACACGAGTCATGGATTCTTCGCCATCGAGGAAAGCAAGCCACACGCTGTAGCCTTCAAGCTTTTTGCCGCGAAGCTGATCAGAAATACCCAGCAAAATAGCTGAGGTCACCGCGCCGTCATTGGCGCCGACAAACGGCGTATTACGCAGCCAGTAGTTTGTCTCATAGTGCGAGCCGATAACGATGACACCATCTTTTGTGCCGGGAAATTTGACGATGATATTGCGCATCGGGACCGGGCCGATGGAGGTGGCCGCGGTGAAGACATCTTCTTCCACCTGGTCAGCTTTGAGCTTGCCGCGGAGATAGGTATATACCTGTTGCATGCCCTTGCTGCCGTCCCAGCGCGGGCCGAAAGCGACAATCTCTTTGGTGTACTGCATCACACGCGGCGCGTCGATATGCAGCGCAGGCCCAACGGGCTCAATGGGCTTGCCGGGTATTGCTGAAGCCTGGGTTGCGGCCTGAGCGGATGCAGGGTCGCTAACTGAAGAAGCTGCTTTATCGCTGGAACATCCAAGCCCGGCGAGAGAAACGATGAGGGCCAAAACTGCACTGCGTCGCAAACACAAGATCACGCCTGCGCTCCATTGCCGCACAGAATTTAGAACCAACATTCCTGCCAGAAGATAGCTTCCGGCAGAAACATTTATGTATTTAGTTTATCAGCCTTGTTGTTCGCGCTTCTCTGCCCGCTTTCGGCGCTGCTTAGGATGGACCAGCCAGACGATGCCAATACTCCCAATATAAAGAACAAGCATGGGTGAGGCATAAACGCACATGCTCATCACGTCTGGAATGGGACTGAGGACTCCGGCAAGGATAAATATGACCATGACCGCGCCGCGAATGTGACTGAAAAGGAACTTGGGACTTATCACACCCATGGCGCCGGCGAAGCCAAGCACGATGGGCATTTCAAATACAAGAGCCAGGCCGAGAATCAGAGTAAGGAAAAGATCTGAATAGGCCGTGATAGAGATCATTGGCTTCATATCGCCACCATTGCCGATCAAAAAATTCATGGCCTGGGGAAAAACAACTCTGTATCCGAAATAGCCACCCGCCAGAAAAAGAACGACAGAGAGAAACAGAAATGGCAGCAAAAAACGCTTTTCATTGCGATAGAGCGCAGGCGAGATAAATCCCCATACCTGATAAAGGAGCCAGGGACATGCAATGAACACGCCGATGATCAACCCCATTTTGATCTGAATATTAAAAGTGTCGGTGGGGTTCAAATAGATCAGGGTCGGGTCCCAATGGTGCGCCTTGAGCGCTGCCTGAACAGGCGCCTCCATTTTGCCGATGAAGGCATTCACCTTCCACCAGCCAAGGGCAACACCAACAGCAACGCCTACCGCTGACAGGAATACACGCCTGCGTAGTTCTTCCAGGTGCTCCATTAAACTCATGGAGCCCATTCTTCGTAATTCTTGTTCTACTTCAGGGTCCCGTTGTTCTAAAACTTCAGGCATCGTAATCCCGCGGTACTGTGTTCTTCATGCGCTCGGTAAGGCGATTCAAAGCGCCTTGAATTGACAGGTCTTCATCACCGGCGATTTTGGCGATCTCCGGTTCAATATGTTTGCGTGGATCAATTTCGTCGAGCTCGAGCTTGCGGATTTCCTCCCGAAACTGACCCTGAAACTGATTGCTGGCCTTCTTAAATTCCGCCATGAATTTGCCGAATGTCCTGGCCATTTCCGGCAGCCTTTTAGGCCCAAAAAGCAGCAGGGCCAGAAAGCCGATAAAAATCATTTCTGAGAAGCCAAACGTCATAGGAAACCTTGTGCCATGATACCGCAGCTTTTATTAAAAAGGCTTCGCAATTTTGATTAGTTTTTCCAATGAAATAAAGTTTCGCAGCCAAAGACGCAGAAAAAGCATCTGACAGAAGGTACTGTTTGTAAGCTGATTGCCGCATGGCAGAGTGGCTGGTTACGGAAGGGCTACACGTGATGAAATGCATGTAAAGCCATGAGCCTGAGAGTGTTATACTGGTTCTAGTTTCCGCAATCAGAGCTTAAAGCTCAACACTGAGGATTTTCATGTCTCGTGGAACAAGTCGTTCACTTTTCTTTGTCCTTCTCGTTATCATCACCTGCGGTCTTTTAGGTTCTGCTGCATTTAGCCAGAGGGGTGACTCCTCTTACGCTACAGGCGCGTCGGAAAGCGATGTGCGCGATAGCCTGCACCAGTTCTCGCAAATTTACAGTCTGGTTGAGCAGAATTATGCCGAGCCGGTAAATCCCGACAAAGCGATTTACAACGGCGCCATACCCGGCATGCTTCACGTACTTGATCCACACTCAAATTTCTTTGATCCAAAATCTTATTCGCTGCTGCGGGAAGAGCAGAGCGGCAAATACTACGGCGTGGGCATGCAGATTGCGCCACGCAACAACAAGATCATCATCGTCGCGCCGTTCACTGGCACTCCGGCTTACAAAGCGGGTCTACGCCCTGGCGATGTGATCATCGCAGTCGACGGCAAAGCCACGGACAACTTAAGCGTGAGCGACGTAGCCGATCTGCTCAAAGGCCCCAAGGGCACCAACGTACACATTTCGATTCTGCGCGAAAGCACGGACAAGCCGTTGGAGTTCAATGTTGTCCGCGACGAAATTCCGCGCAACAGCGTTGATCTGAAATTCCTGATCCGGCCGGGCATTGGCTACATGCATGTAACCGCTTTCAACGAAACAACCGAGCAGGAAGTGGAAGATGCGTTGCAGGGCTTTGGCGACATCAAAGGCCTGATCCTTGATTTGCGCGGCAATCCTGGCGGACTGTTGAATGAAGGCGTAGGCGTGGCCGACAAGTTCCTGAAGAAGGGACAGGTCATCGTCTCACATCATGGCCGCAGCTCACCGGAGAGAACTTACAAGGCTTCTCATGGCAACGGTGGGAAAGATTATCCGCTGGTTGTGCTGGTCAATCGCGGAACAGCTTCGGCGGCTGAGATTGTTTCCGGAGCCATTCAAGATCACGATCGTGGATTGATTGTGGGCGAAGTCACATTCGGAAAAGGCCTGGTGCAGACCGTGTATCCGCTGTCTGAAAATACCGGACTGGCTTTGACCACGGCCAAGTATTACACGCCCAGCGGCCGCCTGATTCAGCGCGACTATACCGGCGTTTCACTCTACGATTATTACTACGCGCGTGAGCAGGAAGATAATCCGAATACGAATGCCAACACCAACCCGAACTCCAGCCCCGCTCCTTCAAAAGAAGTAAAGCTGACGGATAGCGGACGCACGATGTTCGGCGGCGGCGGAATTACTCCTGACGTGAAGGTGAAGGCGTTTAAAACAACCAAGTTTGAAGATTCCCTGCTGGTAAAGTATGCGTTCTTCAACTTCGCCAAGCATTACCTGGCCAATCGCCACATCGACAAGAACTTTGAAGTAACTGATGCGGTGATGCAGGAATTCCGCAAATTCCTGGACTCCGAAAAGGTTCCCTACACAGAAGCTGACTTCACTGAAGGTAATGACTTCATCCGGTCAAGCGTCAAGACGGAAATCTTTATCTCTGAATTCGGACAGGAAGAAGGCTTGAAGGTGAGAGCTGAGAGCGATCCTGAAGTAATTACGGCGCTCAACAATTTGCCCAAAGCCAAAGAGCTGGCCGAGAACGCCAAGAAGATCACGGCGCAACGCGCAGCAGCTCAGCAGTCACAGTCGAATCGGTAGTTTGATTTGGACTTAAAAGCCCGCCGAAAGGCGGGCTTTTTTCTTGAGCTATTGCGAACTCACGGGCAAAACTCCAGTCTGGTAGAAGGACACAAATATGATAAAAGTTGTTCTCGTCCTAGGTTTCATTGGTACCGTATTTTGTTCTGTCCAATCAGAACGTGAGAAGCTGTCTCGCCTCAAACGTGTTGAGGCCTATGAAGTTCTGCCGGGAATTGTGGCGATGCCTCGATATACGGCTGACGGGCAAATTTGTGAAATTGCGCTGGAAAAGCTCCATCACTCAGCCGGAACAATTAGATTCAATCCGACCTTAACCAGTGCTGAGGTTGATAAAATTGCAGATCAACTAGTTCCGAGCGAAGCGAGAGGGCCCAAGCCTTCCGACCCTTCAGAACAAGGAGGCGGTGGTATCTCGGGAAGGACTATGGAGTCAAGCGAAGAATATCAAAATATCTCGATTCGTACCTACCAAGAGGTAGTTGGTACTTTTGGAAAAGGCAAAATGTCTGCGGGCGACATCAGCGCCGTAACAATCAAATGGAAGCATCGTGCGTGCCAGGCTTTCAACGGACATGACGCCGAATAAGAGAACCTTGTGCCTCAGGGCTTTCGGTCTTTCTATCTCTTATCAGTAGTTAATGTTTAGGAAGAGAAGGAAGGTCCACCAGCAGATTGGACCTTTTTTCGGTTGCGTCGTCGAGGCGCGTTCTTATGCGCCACTTGGAGTATCCTGCCGGCACAGTGGCTGCACACCGCAGGTAACCAAAGTAGCTGCTTGTGGGCCATCAGTTCCCATGGGAAAATCCTCACCGAAATCAATCATTCCAGGAACAAGGAAGAGTGTATGCGCCGATTCGCACCATGTCTATGGATTGTTGTGCTAGTAGCCGGCGTTTTGTCAGGACAGACGACTGAATGGAAAACCATTCACAGCACTGAAGGTAATTTCACCGTGCAATTTCCCGGCGATCCTCAGGACACAGTCAATCCGTCGGGAAACTCCATGACATCTCATATATTGCAGATTCAGGTAAAACCTGCAATCTATATGCTGGTCTGGTCATACATCGAGCAAGAACAGACGGTGAATGATACGAGCTACGAAGCTTTCAAAAGCGGATTTATCAACAAATTGCCAAATTGCAGCACGGACACAGATCAGCCTGCCTCGCCTTCATTTCGCGGATATATTGGCCATGGATATGTGCTAAATTGCGATTATCCTCAAGCCAAGATAAAGATGAAAGGCAATCTCTACTGGGGCAAGCATTATTCATTTGCCGTGATGACAGCCTTTGCCGCGAGCATGGATGAACCTGGAGAGGTAAAGAAATTTATGGAGTCGTTTGCGGTGGTTGATCCAGGGAAATAGATTGCTCCCAGACAAAGGTGCCTGCAGCCCAAGTATTTGCTTATTGTTGTCTCGAGAGAACTCCCTGAAGCGGCCCGGTAATCAAAAGATTCTGAAACGCCAGCAAAAGGCTCAACTTCCACTCGCCGTTCCTCCTTCGTCGGCCGTGCATCGGTCAGGATGATAAAGATTGGTGGTATCGGGATGAGCGCGACATTCGAATATTTTCTAAAATATTGAGATAGAAGGCCCTTTGAGCAGTGAGCCTAACGGATGGCATCCCTCATCTAATGTGTTAGGCTTAAAGTGTGTAACTTTGTCTCTACACCAGCGTATTTCTGAAGGAAACCCACGTTGATAGGAAAAACATTAGCCAAGGTTTTTGGCACCAGTAACGAGCGAGAGATCAAGCGGATGCGTCCGGCAGTGGACGAGATCAATGTGCTTGAGCCGCAGATGCAGAAGCTCACGGACGAGCAGCTCCGCGCCAAGACGGCGGAGTTCCGCGCGCGGGTTAAGTCCCGGACCGAACCGATTGAGGCCGAAATCGCCACCCTGAAGGCGGAAATGCAGACCTCTCCGGAAGAGAGCATTCGCACGCAGATTGAAGAGCTGGAGAAGAAACGGCTGGAAGCAAGAAACCAGGCGCTGGACGAAATTCTGCCTGAGGCGTTTGCCGTGTGTCGTGAAGGCGGCGTACGCGCATTAAACATGCGCCACTTCGACGTGCAACTGATTGGCGGCATGGTACTGCACCAAGGCAAGATCTCTGAGATGAAGACCGGCGAAGGCAAGACGCTGGTGGCGACGCTGCCGGTCTATCTGAATGCGCTGAGCGGCGACGGCGTCCATGTGGTCACGGTCAATGATTATCTGGCCAAGCGCGACTCCGAATGGATGGGCAAGCTTTACCGCTTCCTGGGCCTGAGCGTCGGTGTAATTGTGCATGATCTGGATGATGATGAGCGCCGCGAGGCTTATCGTGCTGACATCACTTACGGCACGAACAATGAATACGGCTTTGACTATCTGCGCGACAACATGAAGTTTGACCTGGCTGAGTGTGTGCAGCGCGGACACAACTTCGGAATCGTGGACGAAGTTGACTCCATTTTGATTGATGAAGCCAGAACACCGCTGATCATCAGCGGCCAGAGCGATGAGTCGACCGACAAGTATGACAAGGCTAACCGCGTGATACCGCACCTGATCAAAGGTGAAGAGATTGAAAAAGCGCCGGGCGAGCCCAAGGAGTATACGGGCGATTTTGTTATCGATGAAAAGCACAAAAGCACGATGATCACCGACCAGGGCTGGGAAAAAGTTGAGCGGTTGATTGGGATCGACAACATTGCCGATCCGGAAAACTGGGCGATGAAGCACCACGTTGAAACTGCGGTGAAGGCGCATGCTATGTATCGCCGCGACGTTGAATACGTGGTGAAAGACGGCGAAGTAATCATTGTGGACGAATTTACCGGCCGCTTGATGCCGGGACGCCGCTGGTCAGACGGACTGCACCAGGCCGTGGAAGCAAAAGAAGGCGTAAAGATTGAACGCGAAACACAGACGCTGGCCACTGTGACCTTCCAGAATTATTTCCGCATGTACAAAAAGCTGGCCGGAATGACCGGAACGGCCGAGACGGAAGCTGCCGAGTTCGACAAGATCTATAAGCTCGAAGTGGTGGTGATTCCTACGAACCGCGTGATGCGCCGCATTGAGAATGCGGACATTGTCTATCGCACGGAGAAAGAAAAGTATTACGCGGTGGCGGACGAGGTGCAGAAGATAGCCGTGGAAGGCAGGCCGGTGCTGGTGGGAACCACGTCGATTGAAAAATCAGAGCGGCTCTCTGAGCTGCTTAAGAAAAAGAACGTGAAGCACGTGGTGCTGAACGCAAAGTATCACGAAAAAGAAGCAGAGATCGTAGCGCAGGCAGGCAGGCTGAATCAGGTGACAATTGCCACCAACATGGCCGGCCGTGGAACCGACATTCTGCTGGGCGGCAACGCTGAATTCATGGCGCGCCAGGAAGTAGTGAAAAAAGGTATTGCGCAGCAATTGCGCGCCGCCGGCGGTGAGGTAGCGCTACAGCAGGACACCTCTGAGAGCACGGTCTTTTACTACAACGGCATTGAGTATCAGTGCCCGGTCGACAAATGGAATGAAGCTTTCAACAAGTACAAAAAAGAAACGGATGCGGAGCATGACAAGGTAGTTTCGGTTGGCGGTCTGCATATTCTGGGCACGGAACGCCATGAGGCGCGGCGTATTGATAACCAGCTTCGCGGCCGCGCGGGACGCCAGGGTGATCCGGGATCTTCGCGCTTCTACCTGTCCCTGGAAGATGACTTGATGCGCATCTTCGCCAAGGCCTGGGTTTCAACGCTGCTGCAGCGCCTGGGCATGGAAGAGGGCGTGCCGATCGAGTCAAAGATGATTTCAAAGAGGATTGAAGCCGCGCAAAAAGCGGTGGAAGCGCAGAACTTTGAATCGCGCAAACACGTGCTGGAATATGACGACGTAATGAACAAGCAACGCGTGGCAGTCTATGGACTGCGCAAGGAGTTGCTGTCTGGGATCGACCAGAAAGGGTTGATCCTGGAAGATTACGTTGCCAGCATGGTGGCGGATGCACTGGACCGCTTTGCGCCGCGCAACGTCCACGCCGACCAGTGGGACACGGAAGCCCTGAACAAATATCTGGTTGAATATTTTGCCCTGGATATGAAGGCGCGGGGCGTGGACCCTGACCAGTTGAATCGCCAGGAGCTGGGCGACGCGATTTTTGAAAAGCTGAAAGAGCTGTATGAGGAAAAAGAAAAACAGATTGGGCCCGATGCCATGCGCTATCACGAGCGCATGATCATGCTTAGCGTGCTGGACACGCAGTGGAAAGACCATCTGCTGGCCATGGACCACTTGAAAGAAGGCATCAATCTGCGCGGCTATGGACAGCATGATCCACTGGTGGAATACAAGCGCGAATCTTTCGATATGTTTGAGAGCATGATGCAGCGCTCACGCGAAGATGCCGTGCGCTATCTGTTCCACATGCAGCTGATGGAAGCTCCGCAACAACGTGAACCAGTAGCAGCAAGTGATAACGGCGAGCAGGCAGCTCCGCTTCCGCCGCCGAGAAAACGCGCTTCGACTTCCATGGACGATCTGGAAGCGCAGTTCCAGCGCCGCAAAAAGAAAGAGCTGGAACAGGCACGCATGGCGGGATCGAATGGCAGCACTGCTCCGCAGCAGGTGGTGCGGGGTGAAGCCAAGGTCGGAAGAAATGATCCTTGCCCGTGCGGGTCTGGCAAGAAATATAAGAAGTGCCACGGAGCGGGAACAACAGCGTAAAACAGCAATTAGCAATCAACAGTTGGCCATTAGCCATTGTGTGGTGAGCTAAAGTGGTGAGCGATAGCGCTGATTATCTTTGCTCAATCATCGTGCTAAAAAACAACCTTCCAAAACACAAATAGCAATTGGCTCAAGATTACTCAAAAACCAATTGCTATTTGCTAACTGCTAACTACTCTTTAGCGACCGCCGCGATCTCCACCGCCACCGCCGCGAGGTCCGCGAGGTCCACCACGACCGCCGCCACCACCACCACGGCGTGGTCGTCCGCCACGGCCACCGCCTCCACCATGCGGCCTGTCGCCTCTTGGCCGATCGGGTCTGGGGTGACCGGCATGAATTGTTTCACGGTTGGCATCTTCGCGATTGAAGTTAGGTTCAGCATCTTCCTCTTCAGAGAAGTTGCCGCCACCTTCAAAGGTGATAGTTTCTTCACCGTCTGCACGAGGTTGCGGTGCATGGCCGCCTTCGGCCTCTCCCGCAGGCGCTCCGCCTTCGCCATCATGTGATGCCTGGGGCGCCATCTTGGCACGCTGCTCGCGCAGAATCGCCTTGCGCGACAGCTTAATGCGATTGCCTTCAATGCCCAGGACCTTCACCAGCACCTGGTCGCCTTCTTTCAGTTCGTCTTTCACGTCTTTCACGCGATGTTCGGCAATCTCGCTGATGTGCAACAGTCCATCGGTTCCCGGAATGATTTCGACGAACGCTCCGAACTCCGCTAGCCGCACCACTTTGCCCAGGTACGTCTTGCCGACTTCCGGAACCGCCGTCAGATCGTTGATGCGCTGAATGGCTCTCTGCGCGCTCGGACCATCGCTCGACGCCACATTGACCTTGCCGGTATCGTCCACATCAATCTTGACGCCGGTTTCTTCAATAATGCTCCGGATCATCTTTCCGCCCGGCCCAATCAGGTCGCGAATCTTATCCACCGGAATCTGCAGCGTGTAAATACGCGGCGCAAAGCTCGAGATATTTTCGCGCCCACCGGTAATCGTGCCTTCCATCTTGTCCAGGATGTACAAGCGGCCGCGGCGTGCCTGCTCCATGGCCTCCTGCATAATCTTGGACGTAATGCCCATCACCTTGATGTCCATTTGCAGCGCGGTAATTCCCTTGCGCGTGCCAGCGACCTTAAAATCCATGTCGCCATAATGGTCTTCTGCGCCTGCAATGTCCGTCAGGATGGAGTAGTCATCGCCTTCTTTCACCAGGCCCATGGCCACGCCAGCGACAGCCGAACTCAGCGGCACGCCAGCATCCATCAGCGAAAGTGATGCTCCACAAACCGTTGCCATTGACGACGATCCGTTCGATTCCAGAATGTCTGACACAACGCGCATCGCGTAAGGCCACTTGTCGACGTCAGGAAGCACGGCGGTAATCGCGCGCTCGGCCAGCGCTCCGTGACCAACCTCTCTGCGGCCAACGCCGGTCATGCGGCCCACTTCACCTACTGAAAATGGCGGGAAGTTGTAATGCAGCATGAAGCGCTTCTTGGTCTCACCTTCAAAGCGTTCAATGCGCTGCGCGTCATCGGGAGTACCCAGCGTGGTTGTCACCAACGCCTGCGTCTCGCCGCGGGTAAACACAGCAGATCCGTGTGTGCGTGGCAGAACGCCAACTTCAATCCATATATCGCGGATCTGATCAAACTCGCGCTGGTCCGGACGGCGGCGGTTCTTCGTCACCTGCTCGCGGAAAATCTTCTCGCGTAGCGCTTCATAATAGTGGCTCAGCTTATGCGCGGCCTCATCATCGCCTTCCGGCAGGTCGGCTTTCAGCTTGTCTTTAATCTGTTTGACCAGATCATAGCTTTCCAGCTTCGGATGCTTCTTCGTATCCAGCGCGTCGGTCAGCTCCTTGCCAACTTTCTTCATCAGTTGATCAAAGTAGGCCTGATCGAATTCCGGCGCCTTCACTTCACGCTTCTTCTTGCCGGCCTTGCTGACCAGGTCTTTAATCGTCGCGCAAATCTTCTTGATCTGCTCATGAGCAAATTCAATCGCTTCCAGCACGCGTTCTTCAGAGATTTCCTTCGCGCCTGATTCAACCATCACAATGCCTTCAGCCGTGCCCACAACCATAATGTTGAGCAGGCTCTCGGCCATCTCGGCATAGGTCGGGTTCGCCACCATCTGGTCATTCACAATGCCCACGCGCACCGCGCCTACCGGACCATGGAATGGAATGTCTGAGAGGGTCAAAGCGCAGGAAGCTGCGTTAATGGCGAGAACGTCAGGATCGTTATCTTTATCGGCGGAGAGTACAAGGGCAATGACCTGCGTCTCATTGCGGAAACCTTCTGGGAACAGCGGTCGTACGGGGCGATCAATCTGGCGGGCGGTCAGGATCTCACGTTCGCTCGGCCGGCCTTCTCTTTTGATAAATCCACCGGGGATGCGTCCGCCGGCATAGGTATATTCGCGATAATCAACGGTAAGGGGGAAGAAATCAATTCCTTCACGGGGTTCCGGATTGCAACAGGCTGTACCAAGTACAACGTTATCGCCCTGACGCACAATGGCTGATCCCTGGGCTTGTTTTGCTAAATGTCCGGTTTCAAATTGGAGGGTTTTGCCGCCTGCAAGTTCAACAGTGGCTGTCTGCTTCATCTAAGTCCTCATTTCCAAGGAAGACCAGCAGTTTTATTCAATTTGAGAGAGCAGCTTTGAGCACAAATCGGTGTGGATACACCTATCCCACCGGCTCTAAATGACCGCTTTGGCGTTCGAACTGGGTCGGTTATTTACGGATTCCAAGCTTCTGAATGACGTCTTTGTAACGATCAGTATCGTACGTTTTAAGATAGTCCAGCAGGCGGCGGCGCTTGCTGACCATCATAAGAAGGCCGCGCCGGGAGGCATGGTCTTTTTTATGGGCCTTGAAGTGCTCCGTCAGCTCTCCGATACGCTCGCTCAGAATGGCAATCTGTACTTCCGGGCTGCCCGTATCTGACTGATGCGTGCGGAAGCGGTTAATCACGTCGGCCTTGCGCTCTCTCGCTAACACTGAATCTGGTCGACTCCTATATCTAAATCTTGTCCTTTAAGTGACTTAAAAAGAGTATCACGATAGGGTGAAAACTGTAAAGCCGGAGCGCCGTGAATGCCGGGCGCGCCAATCCTCAAAACTCATTGGCGACAAGACGAACGCCGTATGCGCGCCACATGCCCAATCTGCCGAAGGCCAGCGTGAGGCTCAAGGGAGCGCAATAACGCGTCCGCATTCTTCCGTGGTTAAAGGGTTTGGCTCTTCCGATGCCCCCCCGATGATGCCCTATCTCGGTGATGACCAGTTCTACTTCGTGTCGATCCGTGGGTAATGTCTTGTCCCCATCTTGTTGGGTTATTTTATGAATTCAGCTGCTCTGCAACACCCGCCAGCAGCACGCCTCCCTTTGACGGAAAATTGCGATGTTTTTTCCGATGTTCCGATGTCGCGCGATGTCCCGACTCCCCCAGACAACCTCCTCTTGTCATACCGCTTCGCATACACAGGTAAGCTGCTTTAGCAACTCTAAAAGGGGTACTTAAATGATGAAACTTATTAAAATCGTTACAGTTCTGCTGTTCTCTACATGTGTGATCAGAACACTGGCCTCTGGTCCCACTGCTAACGCGCAGTCTGCACAGGTCCACAGGGTTATGCTGGAATTCGCTGACGCAAACCAGGCCAAGATCGCCTGGACGTCAAAACACGGCGAGGATCTCATTCTGGAGTACAGCCCCAGCCCCGATCACTTTCGCCGGGCTGTGGATGCCGTTGAGAGACAAGGCGGCGACAATCACCGCGCAACTCTGGTCGATCTTCGTCCCAATACCACCTACTACGTGCGCATGACGGACAAGAGTGGACGCCCTGTCGGTCCGCCCTTTTCATTCAGAACCCCAGGCAGCCACGAGCCACCTATCCATGAGCAGCCCCTTGACTCGGCTCGCTAATCTCTCTTCACCCTGCCGCTTCACGCGGCGGGGTGGAGCAGCGGTTGGCATTCCCCTGGATCTTTCTCTGTTTCCTCGTGTCGTATTAATTCATAATTAGCTCTCGCTTTAACTCTGCACAGTTTTCGAGCAGCCGTGCGGGCTCCTAAGCGCCGCTAAAGGGGACTATGCGGGAGTCGAGGATCCTGGGAATTTCTCCTCCACAATGCTGCTTCAGGTTATTCTCACTGGGTTTCCATTCTCATCTGTGCAGCCGACGGACAATGAGCATGTAGACGGGGTATCCCCGTCCTTCGCTGATTTTACGAAGGGTTGGATTCAAACCTCAAAGGACCCACCAAAACTCATTAGCCACGAGAACCCAGCGCCGTTAGGCGCGATTCGAAGATAGCCCACCCTGAAGGCGAGCGCATGCGAAGCCGGTAAGGGTGGGTACGCGACAAAACCAGACGAGCGCCGTAGGTGCGGCACATACTACTCAGGCTCTTTTTATTACTAGATGGTTCTTTCTCTTTTAACCGATTAACACCGGAGCCTGAGAGTTCTTCCCGAAACTTCCACCGTATTGAAATTGGCTCTTGTCCGATTCCCATTCTCTCTGTGTTCCTTCGTGTCCTTTGTGGTTTAAAACATTTCTAAGCTTTTTCCTGAAACGGCACTGGCAGTAGAAACACTACTAATCAAACAACAACCGCGAATGGTTGGAACGCTTACAAACTCCGGGAATAGCATGCTCAAAACTACTTTATACGCAGACGGATTGAATCTGGATTTAGAAGAAAACGATGAAGAGACCATTGTCCATTGCAGCGGAAAAATCACCAGAAAGGCGGCACAGTGGTTCCATGCCGAGATCAGGGAACGCGTCATTCCCGTCTCGCGCGGAACCGGCATTGCCACCACATGCCGCATCGTGCTGAATCTTTCCCAAGTCAGCTACGTCGATAGCAATGGCCTTGCCGCAATTCTTGGCCTGTGGACTGACGCCCAGAAAAAGGGCTGTGATGTAGAGATCGCCAACCACAACACCCAAGCCGTTCGCCTCAGGAACGGCACAGGTATAAGCCGGCTCTTCCGCAAACTAAAACATAATAAGTTGATAGCAGTGGCGCCAAAAGATCGAGCTCGGTTACAAGAAAGAATTCCTCTGGAGGAACAAATACCATCGAAACGCTAACAGTCGCATACACCCATCCGCTCGTCCCGGCAAACATCCTCGATTGATTTTTTATAGACTGAGCAGTTCAGATGTCGGCGATCACCTGATCACGCGATCTTGCCTCTGCGTTCCTCTGTGGTTGAAGGATTTGTTTTTCCCGATGTCTCGATGACGCGCGATGACCCGATTTCCCGATCCGTGTTCATCCGGGTAGAGATCTTTAGAAAATCCTCGCCAGTCCCCTGCTCACCAGCAGCAATCCGACGCACGCGGTGCTGATCAGCACAGCCTGGCGCATCGTCTTGATGGAAAGCCCCACGCAGGCGCGCGCGCCAATCAGGCTTCCCACGATCCCCGCAGGGATGAGCAAGGCCAGCGCGTTCCAGTTGCAATTGCCGGCCCCGGCATTCACCCCTCCGGCCAGCATGCTCACGAGCATGCCAAACACCAGATCAGTCCCCACCACGGCCGCCGGCGTAAGCGACGTGAAATTAAACAGCACCAGCGTGCCCAGCGCGCCCGATCCGGCAGAAGAGAATCCTGACTCAAGGCCGATGGGAAGTGCGAGGAACGGCAACACGTAAGTCTTGGCTGCGCCGGTCTGCGGGCGCGGCTTATCAAACTTCAATAGATTGGCAAGAGCGGAAATGGCGACGATAGCTCCCACGCCGACCAGAATCCAATTATCTGACTTGGCGGACTTCAGGTGTGTAAGCGCCAGCGCGCCAAGCACCGCGCCGGGCAATCCTCCAGCAAGCATGCGGCCCAGAACGCGAAAGTTGACCTGTCCGCGCAACAGATACACGCCAGACGCCCAGACTTTGACCGCAGCAGAAAAAATCAATGCCGTGGCAACGGCCACGTGCGGCGAAAATCCCAGGAGAAAGATCAACGCAGGCGCCGTCAGCGTTCCGCCGCCAACCCCGGTTGCGCCAATCGCCATGCCGATCAGAAGTCCAATAACAAGTTCCATACAGAGTCCTCTTGTTATGCGTTTCCCGTTTGCGTGCTCACTCGCTTGAAATGTTCTTCCAGATAGCGCGTCACCTTCTCCACGCTCTCAGCCAGGGTTTCGCAATCCGTGCGGCACTCAATCTCTGGATTCAACGGCGCCTCATACGGATCGTCGATGCCGGTGAACTGCGTGAGCTGTCCGGCGCGCGCTTTGTTATAAAGGCCTTTGACGTCGCGTTTTTCGCAGACCTCAAGCGGCGCGTTAACGAAGATCTCCACGAACGAACCGATCTTGTCCCTCACCTCGTCGCGCACGGCGCGATAAGGCGAGATCGCGGAGACAATTGCCACCACGCCATTCCTGGTCAGCAGGTCAGCTACAAAACCAATGCGGCGAATATTTTCATTTCTGTCTTTTTCCGTGAAGCCCAAGTCACGGCACAGATGCGTGCGGACAGCGTCTCCATCCAGCAGCTCAACCTTGTGGCCTTTGGCCCAAAGCTTTTCATAGACAGCGTGGCTGATGGTCGTCTTGCCCGCCGAGCTCAACCCGGTAAACCACAGCGTGATACCCGCCTGCGGAGCAACATCCAGCCGCTGCTGGCTTGCAACCGCCGGCCCTGTAATCATCCCCGCCGCCAGCGTCTTGTTTGTAATTGGGTCAATCACGATAAAGCTTCCCGTCGTACGATTGACATCGTACGGATCACAAAGCAGCGGACGATGCGTCTCCAACTCGACTGTACCGATCTCGTTCATCCGCAACTCAGTGCCTTGCTGCTCTTCCATGGTCTCGATATTGAGCTTCGAAAGCAGCCGCGGAACCTGACCGCAGACGCGTTGCGTTGTGTGCTTCACCAGATATGGCTGCTTCAACCGCATCGGCGTTTCGGACATCCAGATCAGAGTCGCTCGAACCTGCTGTGTCGAAAGCGGCGGACGCTCCGGGCTAGCCAGCATGGCGCCGCGGCTTACATCAAAATGTCCGTCCAGCCGCAAGCTAACAGACATTGGCGCGGTCGCGCTTTCCAGTTCGCCATCAAACGTGTCGATCGCGCCCACACGCGCCGTGTAGCCAGAAGGCAGGATGAGAACTTCATCGCCGGCGCGCACCGTGCCGGAAGAAATCTGGCCAGCGTAGCTTCTGAAATCAGACTGTCCGCGAATCACATACTGCACAGGCATTCTGAAGTCGTGAATGCTCGTGGCATCCACCGGCACCGCTTCCAGGTATTCCAGCAGATTTTCTCCGTTGAACCACGGCATGTGGTCGCTGTAGCGCACAACATTGTCACCGTTCAGCGCCGATACAGGAATGAAATGCACCTCGCATCCCGGCAGCTTCGCGGCAAGCAGGTTTATCTCATCGCGGATGGAGCTGAATATCTGCTCGCTGTATCCAACTGCGTCCATTTTGTTGATCACAAAAACAATCTGCCGCACACCAAACAGCCATGCGATATAAGCGTGCCGCCGCGTCTGCGTGAGCACGCCTTTGCGCGCGTCAAGCAAGATCAGCGCCAGCTGCGCCGTGGATGCGCCGGTGGCCATATTGCGCGTATATTCCTCATGCCCTGGCGTATCCGCAATGATGAACTTGCGCCTTGGCGTTGAGAAATATCTGTATGCAACGTCAATCGTAATTCCCTGCTCGCGCTCCGCGCGCAGGCCGTCCGTCACAAAAGCCAGATCAAGGCCATCGCGTGAAACCTTGCGGACAGACTCGAGCTGATCTTCAAAGATCGCATTGCTGTCATGCAGCAGCCGCCCTATCAGAGTTGACTTGCCATCATCAACGCTGCCGGCAGTCGTGAGTCGCAGAAGTTGAGGTTCCATGATCAGAAATATCCTTCGCGTTTTTTCAGCTCCATTGAGCCTTCCTGGTCCAGATCAATCACGCGGTTCTGGCGTTCAGACCAGCGCGCGCCGCGCAACTCCTCAATGATGTCTGTAACGCTTGCCGCCGATGAGCGCACAGCGCCAGTGCAGAAGCGGCATCCGAGCGAACGGAAACGACACACCATGCGCACAGGTTTTTCTCCGGGCAGCATCGGCACATCATCGTGGTAAGGAACCAGCATGTCGCCACGCTGCAGCATCTCGCGCTCATGGGCAAAATAGAGCGGAACCACGGGAATGTTTTCCAACTGGATGTATTCCCAGACATCAAGCTCCGTCCAGTTTGAAAGAGGGAAGACACGAATGCTCTCCCCCTTATCAATCTGCCCATTGAAAATATTCCACGGCTCCGGACGCTGATTTTTTGGGTCCCACTGGCCATGCACATCGCGGAAGGAATAAACGCGCTCCTTCGCCCGCGACTTCTCTTCATCCCTGCGCGCCCCGCCCATGGCCGCTTCAAATCCACCGTCATTCAGCGCATCCAGCAACGCTTTGGTCTTCAGGATCGCGCAACACTTCTGCGTGCCCAGGCGAAACGGATTCACGCCATCCTCCCGCGCTTCGCGCGGCTTGTGGACGATCAGATCAAATCCCAGCTCAGCGCAGATGCGATCACGAAAATCCGTCATCTCGCGAAATTTATAAGTCGTATCAATATGCAGCAGTGGAAACGGAGGCTTTGCGGGATGGAACGCCTTCTGTGCGAGCCTGAGCATCACTGATGAATCTTTGCCAATCGAGTACAGCATTACAGGTCGCGAAAATTCTGCCGCCACCTCCCGCAGGATATGTATGCTCTCAGCTTCCAGGGTTTTCAGATGAGATAGCTGTGTCTCTATCACGCGGTTCCTCCAAGTAAGAGTGCGGGTACGGTGTGATCGCACAGCGGAGAGAAAGCTACCAGGCTCTCCACGCGCGGCGTCCGGCGATTGAATTGAAGTTTCTCTCCACTCATGGTGTGCACTGTGCCTCCACTGGCATGCACCAGCGCCACTCCAGCGGCAATGTCCCATTCACTTCGGGGTCCATGAGTACAGGTAGCTGCTGCGCGATGAGCGGCAACTTGTGCCAGCCGGTATGCAATCGATCCCATGGGTGTAATCGTCAATTGAGCATCTTGCAGATGTTGCCACTTCCCTTCGCGATGTTCCTTGCGGCTGATCAACACTGATTTCGCACACGCCGCAAGCGGAGCCGCCGGTTCCATCCTGCTCGCAGTAGTCATCGTGACTCCGGTCTCAACCGATCCCAGGAAAAGCTCGCCGGTTGTTGGGTTCAAGATTCCTCCTGCAACAGCGTCGCCGCTTTCTATCAAGCCAACGGAGACAGCCCACTCAGGCAGGCCCAGCAAAAACTCTCGGGTGCCATCCAACGGGTCCACGATCCATGTTCTGTGTTCCTGCAATCGCTCAAAGTTATCGAGCTCTTCTTCGCACAGCCATCCTTCGTTGCGGCGAGGCAGAACAAGGCGCAGAAGCTGGCTGATCTGGTGATCAACAGAAGTGGTGGGATCACCATTCTCACTCCAGCCAATCTCAATTTTTTGAAGGTCAATAGCCGAGATAACGCGCGCTACCTCGCGCAGTGCTTCTTCAATCCTCTCAAGATCACTTCCACGCGAATGCAGTTTCGCCTCCGATGAAAATTTATTCATCATCAACCTTCGCACCGTTGATCCGTGATTGGATGGAGCGCAAGAAAGAGCAGGTTGTTGGATTTCGTGGTGAGTACAGGGAATTTAACCTAACCTTCACAGAGTGAAATCCATCTCTCTGCGCACAAGCTTCATCTCTCTGAAGTGTGGTGGTGTGCTCAAAAATTGCTTAAAGCGGATTAAGGTTGACACGATGGGAAAAGCGTTGGGCAACAGACAAGAACCATTTTGCGCAGGCAAATCATTTGCGATCGAAGGCGTAAATGTATTACCCGGCAGTCAGATCCTGGACTCATCTGCCGGTTATGAAACCACTGGCTCTCCTCGGCGGCTTCCTTCTTTTTTTGTGATTGGTCCTCCGCGCACCGGAACCAGTTGGCTGCATGAGGTACTGAGTCAATGCACATTGCTGCCCAGTCCAACCAAAGAGACGCGCTTTTTTGACGTTCACTTTCATCGCGGCACTGACTGGTATCTGCGCCACTATCGAGGACAGGCAAAATCCAGCCGCCTTATCGGTGAAGTTGCGCCCACATACTTTGCTTCTGATCAAGCGCGTGAACGCATGCTGCAAACAGTGCCTTGCGCCCGCGTGATATGTATCTTCCGCAACCCTGTCCACCGTGTTCTCTCTCTTTATCGGATCAAGCGCGCGTATGGAATGGTGCCATGGAACTTTGAGCAGGCGCTGGAGCGCGATCCGGAATTGATGGCCTCAAGCCAGTATGCCACCAATCTCAAGGCATGGCAGGCCTCTTTTGGTGCTGACCGTGTGCTCCCTACCCTTTACGATGATCTTCGGCAGCGTCCGCAATTTTTCCTGGACACGCTGCTTGATTTCATCGGCGCGCCAAGAATCACACTCTCACCCTCGCAGCTGCGCAGAGTTCATTCTTCTGAAAAGCTCACGCATCCCCGGCACTACTATGTCACGCGTACGGCAACCAAATTGTCTGACTGGCTCAAGGCGCAAAACTTTGACGATTGGGTAGCAACGCTTAAGCGTTCGCGCTTTGGCAAATTATTTCTTGGCGGAGGCCCCGCTTTTGAAGAGCCTTCCACCGGCTTCATCAGCCAGCTTTATGAGCGGTTCCGTCCGGAAGTGGAAGAGTTGGAAACGCTGCTGCAGTGTGACTTGTCGGCATGGAAATCAAATGTTCCGAAGAGCCTGGCGGCCTGATCGCGACCGGCGCTTGATGCCTTCCTGAATGAGCATGAAATCCAGGAGCGGCAACAATATCAGTAGTGCGTAGAAGCCCAGCGGTATGAACGAGCCGAGGTCTAAAGGCCTGAATGGGTTTTCTGGCTCGAGCAGAAACAAAACACATATGGGCAGCACACCTAGGCTGAGCAGCAGGGCACCAACCCAGATGAACCAGCGGCCGGCGGCAGGCCATAGGCCCACGATGGCTGCTCCTGCAATCAACAAAATAGGAAGCGGCAGATAAAAGATCGTAATTGCCAGGCTGCAAAATGCGACCAGACCTGTTGTAGAAGCAATCCAACGCAGTTTATTCCCCGCTTGGACCCGCATCGGGTCACTTGTATCAATTGTATGAATGGGGTTATCTGCTTCTATCATGGCTAAAGCATAATTCATAACATGAACACGTTCAATATGACAAAAGGCACCAATATTCTGTGAGAGGCTTAAGAGCCTCATTCTCCAGGAGCACTCGAATGCGCCGTTTTCTTATCAGCCAGCAATTTCTCATGATCTATTCCGGCATTCTGACCGTAGTCTTTGCCGTCACGGTGTTAACCGGCTTTCGTCTGCTTTCTGCGGCGCAGAAGTTTGAGCAGGTTGATGTCCAGCGCATCAATCTCGTGGAGCCTGACGGCACCGTGCGGCTGATCATCTCCAACAAGGCGCTTGCTCCCGGGATCATTATCAAAGGCAAGGAGCATCCCCATCCGGACCGCAAATCCGCAGGCATGATCTTTTATAACGATGAAGGCACGGAGAACGGCGGGCTCATCTTTGGCGGCGAGCGCGACAAAAGCGGCAAAGAGAGCAGCTACGGACATCTCAGCTTTGACCGCTATGAGCAGGACCAGGTGTTCACCGTGGATGCCGAGCAGGATGGCAGCACAAACTCCGCCGGCATGAGGCTGATCGATGAGCCTGCATATCCGATCCAGGATTTGCTGGCCGTGCTGGACCGCACACGCGACCTCCCCGCCGACCAGCGCAAAGCCGAGATCCATAAATTTATGCAAGCGCGCGGAACCGCACACCAGCGCCTGTCACTCTATCGGACAAGTAATGGCGCAGTCGAATTAAAGATGAAAGATGCTGAAGGCCGCGACCGCCTGGTCCTTGGCGTAGCCGCTGACGGCGCGCCGGCGCTTCATCTGCTGGACGAGCATGGCAAAGTTGTTGCCCAATTGCTGCCGGCAAAGTAGACGACAAATGGAGTCGAACCGGCTTCCGCCATGAAGCGCGCTAAACTACAAATCAGTTTCCTATGGCTTTTGAATTTTTCGATCCCGGAGTTCTTGATGGCGGCGACTTTGAATTAATTCGCTTTGCCACCTTTCCGCCTGATCCCACACGCGGCCTGGTTCCTGCCTATGACCTTCGCATCCGTGTGAGCGGCTCTGATCTTGTTGGCCACATCAGTTTGAGAATCGGGAATGACCGACCACATCATGTTCTATGCCGGTAACCTCGGCTACAAGGTTAACCCTGCTTATCGAGGCCGGCGATTTGCCGCACGCGCCATCCAGCTATTACTCCCCATTGCCAGACATCATGGGATGTCCGAACTATGGATTCGCTGTAACCCTGAGAATTGTGCCTCGCGGAAAACCTGCGAACACGCAGGAGCCGAGCTGATTGAAATCATCGACGTGCCGCCCGGAAATAATCTTTACGACCGCGGAGACCGTTTGAACTGCCGCTATCTATTGCGGCTATAAATGAACTTTCATCCGCGAAAATTTACTTTGCCGTTTCATTGTCAGGCGCGGTGGCGAGCTTTGCCGCAATCTGCTTGAATGCTTCTTCGTTCCTGATCCGGTCAAACGCGTTATCATCCAGGGCCTTGGGATTCGTCAATCCCTTGTCCAGTGCTTTCTTTAATTCTTGCAGGGTATCTTTTTTATCTCCGAGCTCGGCGTATGCAGTCGCCACCAGATAGCTGGCCCATGCGCTGTCTGGCAATATGATTTCGCTGGCAAGGAAGTTTGCCCTGGCGCTGGTGAAGTCATTCTTGAGCATTGCCTTCTCACCGCTCTCCGTGGTGTAGGCGAAGGCCGCCGCCAGTCCGCGAGCTATCGCATTCTTGCGCTCAGGATTGGAGCTTTGCTTTTCGTCATGCATCTGGTCCTTCACAGCTGACTCCAGTTGCTCCAGAAGCTGAGTGAGAGCGTCGGGCCGCTCGGCAATGCCCTCCGTCAGGCTGCCGATCTTCATGGTCACTTCGTCTTGCAAATCCAATGCAGCTTTCTCGTTTTTCCTGGCCTTGCGATAAGCGCCGGAATCACCCAGTGACTTGGCCTGCGCCTCCTGTCCCTTTACATCACGGAAAGCCTTGAAGTCAGTAACAATTTCACGATAGTCGCGGACAGCAGCCAGCAAATCATTATTTTTTTCTGCAGCCTGCGTCTCTGCCACGCGTTCGTCAAATTGTTTGCTTACGAACACTTTGTCAACCGGCATCACTCCACGCACCATCGCGCGCAACTGCAGCCACGCTAATGCCTGCTCTGCGAAATCCTTCGGCATCCAGTTGTGTGGCCCTTCAAAGACAACAAAGCGGCTCACAATATGGGTGTTATCTAAAGTCTCCTTCAGACGGACCATTTCGGGATAATTGAAATCTGTTGTGCCTGCCAGCAAAAACCAATCAGGCCCATCTGGACTGGGAGAGCCTCCTGAGGCCGGCATGCCGGCGCTGTTCGCAATCACTCCGGCAATGCACGTCTTGCAGGCCAACGCCATGGAGGATGCCACGCGCGCGCCACCTGAAAGCCCGGTCAGATAGATCCTTCGCGCATCGACCGAGTAGCGGGCCTTTACGTCTGCAGCCAGCAATCGGATGGCATTGGAGGGGTCGCCAAAATTCCGTGAGTTGTTGCTTCCGATAACAATGAATCCGTACTTCTCTGCTGCCTCATGGAAAAGCTTCACGGCTACGGCGCCGCGTGCGAAGGGATCAAATGCCAACAGCAGCGGCCACTGCTTTGACGCTGAATACGCAGATGGAAGATAAAGAGCGTAACTATTTGTAGGGTCCGCCGTCACCACAACGGAATCATGCACAACGCCAGGGGCCGGGGTCTGAGAATGCGCTGTGAGAAACGTTCCGCCAACCAGGATTACCAGCAACAGGAAACGCACCATATCTGCAATTTTGACTGACGCAACGTAAAAATGTCATCCGTTCCACCCACAGGACAGCGACGACCGGGATCAGCCCTGGACCGATTGCAGACGGTATAATCCTGCTTAACAACAAAGCCTCTGCCGCGGCTTTTCACGAAGGAGAGTACATGCTCAAACGGCGCTCGATCTATGCAGTTTGGATTTTATTGTTAACCATTCTGGGCGCAGCTCAGGCCCAGCAGACTGCACCAGCCCAGCCCAAACCACGCCGCTTTCTCATGTGGAAAGCCACGTCCCCCACCACCACAATTTATCTTGTGGGTTCCATCCATGTGGGCGATCCCAGCATGTATCCGCTTCCAAAAGAAGTTGAGGCAGCCTTTGCCGCTGCCAAGGTTCTGACCGTTGAAATCAATCTCAACAGCGTGGACCAGGCCAAGGCCATGGCTCTGGTGCAACAGAATGGCATGTATGCCGAAAATGATTCGCTTTCAAAGCATCTCTCGAAAGAAACTGCCGCAATGCTGGATGATTTCTGCTCCAAGCACAACGTGCCCCGCACCGGCATGGAGAAGCTGAAGCCGTGGGTAGTGGCCGTAACCATTGCCGCACTGTCATGGCAGCAGGCAGGTGAAGATCCTAAACTTGGAATCGACAAGCATTTCCTGGACGAAAGCAAGCCCCCGCAACGCATTGATGAGCTGGAGACCATGGAATCTCAGCTCTCCATTTTTGCCACCGCGACTGACGAAGAGCAGCAGGGCCTGCTGCTGTCTACCTTGAAAGAGGGCGACAAGACAAAAGACATGATCAAGCGGCTGCAGGCAGCTTATATTTCCGGCGACCCCGATGCCCTGCAGAAAATCATGGACGAGGAAAGCGATATGGGCACGCAATCACTGACCAAGAAACTGCTGGACGACCGCAACGTACTGATGATCAGCAAAATGGACGGATATCTCAAAGGCAGCGAGCCTATCTTTGTGGTTGTAGGCGCTGCTCACATTATTGGCGACAAAGGCATTGCCAAGGCCCTGCGGGACAAAGGTTATAAAGTGGAGCAGGTAACGCTGGAGGCAAAGTAGCTCACAACCATCGCTGCAAAGTTCTAATCCAACGTTCTGAATAAAGTTCGGTGATATCTTTAGTTTGCGCCAATCAAGCTTCGCGGTTGTAATCCATGTCGATTGAAGTTCTAAAAAAACTTTTTGAACAGCGCTTCCACGCGCCACCGGAGCTTGTGCAGCCGCTGCAAGGCCAGCTTGGAGGTTCAGGACGGGTTATCGTTAGGCTTGCCAGCGATAACCAGAGCGCCATCGGCATTCTTTATGACGTGCGCGAAGAAAATGTGGCCTTCATTGAATTCTCGCGGCATTTTCGCCGCCACGGCCTGCCTGTCCCGGAAATTTACGCCGACGATCTAAAACAGAATGCCTATATCGAAGAAGACCTGGGCAATACAACGCTGTTCGAATTTCTGGTCAAAAATCGCAGCGGTGAAAACATTGCGCCGGAAGTGGTTGAAGCCTACCAGAAAGTTGTGGCCACTCTGCCGCTCTTTCAGGTTGTGGCTGGCAAAGACCTGAACTATAAAGTCTGCTATCCGCGTTCAAGCTTTGATCGCCAGTCCATCTCCTGGGACCTGAACTACTTTAAATATTATTTTCTCCGTCTTGCCGGCGTCCCATTCAACGAACAAGATCTGGAAAAAGATTTCAGCCGTCTGACCAGGCTGCTGCTCAGCGCGCCGCGCGACTATTTTCTCTATCGCGACTATCAATCACGCAACGTCATGCTGCGCGATGGCCAGCCAATTTTTCTCGACTATCAGGGCGGACGCAAAGGCGCTCTGCATTATGACATCGCCTCCCTGCTCTATGATGCCAAGGCCGACCTGCCGCCGACGCTGCGGGAAAAGCTGTTGAACTACTACATTGAAACGCTCAAAAGCTACATTGAAATTGATCCGGAAGCCTTCATGGTCCATTACTACGCCTATGTTTATATCCGCATCATGCAGGCATTTGGCGCCTATGGCTTCCGCGGATTCTATGAGCGCAAATCCCATTTCCTGCAGAGCGTCCCGTATGCGTTGAAGAACCTGCGCTGGCTGCTTGAGCACGCCACGCTTCCCATTCCGCTGCCGGCGCTCACAGGCGCGTTCAAAAATATTATTGAATCAAAAAAATTGCAGAGCCTGATCGCAGAGCCGGAAAAGCAAAGCGTTCAGGCGCCAAAGCCGCCGGCTTCTGTCACGTTCCCCGGCGACAAGCTGGTGGTCCGCATTTCCAGTTTTTCTTTTCATCGCGGCGGCCCACCCAAGGACGAAAGCGGACACGGCGGTGGCTTTGTCTTTGATGCCCGCAGCCTTCCCAATCCCGGACGCGAAGAACGCTTCAAGACTCTCACCGGCCGTGACAAGCCCGTGATCGAATATCTGGTTCGCGAAGAAAGTGTCCATCAGTATCTCGCGCATGTCCTTGCTCTGGTGGATTCGAGCATCGCCAACTATCAGAGCCGCGGCTTCAAGAACCTGACCGTCTCCTTCGGCTGCACCGGCGGCCAGCATCGTTCGGTTTATCTGGCTGAACAGGTAGCAAAACATCTGCGCGAAAAAGCCGGGATTGAAGTTCTTCTGCATCATGTTGAGCTGGAAAAGATGGAGCTGGAGAAAATGGTTCGATGAAGGCCATGGTTCTGGCTGCCGGGCTGGGTACGCGCCTGCGCCCACTCACCGATGATCGCCCTAAAGCTTTGGTTGAAGTCTCTGGACGCACCATGCTTGAAATCACGCTGGCCCGCCTGCGCGACTTCGGCATTCATGACGTCATCATCAATCTTCATCATTTTGCCGACAAGGTTGAGGATTATCTCAAATCCGCCAACAACTTCGGCATGCATATTGAATTTTCCCGCGAAGAAATATTGCTTGATACCGGCGGCGGCCTGAAACAGGCGGCATGGTTTCTCAGTGATAATGACCGATCCGATGAGCCCTTTATTCTTCACAATGTTGACATCATCAGCACCATCGGCCTCAAGCAGATGATTGAGTCACATCGAGCAAGCAAGGCGCTAGCGACCCTGGCCGTCCAGAAGCGAACCACATCCCGCTATCTTCTCTTTGACCAACACAACCAGCTTTGCGGCCGCCGGACAGTCAGTGAGCAAAAAACCGAGATGGTCCGCACTGCGCAGCAAACCAGTGAGGTCGCCTTTACCGGCATCCACATTATCTCGCCGAGAATATTTCCATTGCTCACGGAAGAAGGCGTCTTCTCAATTATTCCTGCCTACCTGCGGCTGGCCGGGCAGGACGAGAAAATCATGGCCTTCAATGCTGACCAATATTACTGGCGGGATTTAGGCAAGCCGGAAAACATCAAGCAGGCAGAAAACGATATCCAAGAAAAGCTGTTAACTTAATCTCCGTGCACAGCGGTAATCCACGCAACATCTGTTGGCTGAGCCATTGGATAGCTAAGCTCCTTCCATGCTGCAATGCCGCCCTGCAAGGGACGCACTCGCTGGATCCCCAATTTTTGTAGTTGTTGTGCCACACGGGCACTGGTGGCTTCATTCGGTCAAGTACAGTAGAGAATAATCTCCTGGTCTTTGGGAAGCGTGTCAGCACGTTTGGTTACCTCATCCGGCAAAACGCGCACCGCACCCGGCAAGGTCCGTGGATCAGCAACCGAGTCCAGCGGATGGCGCAAATCTAGAATCACAACTTTCCCGCCTGCGTCCATCATCTGCTTCAGATCTTGCGGCGTAATGCGTGACTTATACAGATCATTCATAAACTGCCGGCGCTGCATATACTTCACGCCTACATTTGCAGCGAGAACAACCAGGCTGCCTTCAAAAAGCATTGGCGCAAGAGCACGCGCCACATGAATATGCTCAACCGGCAGATAGCCTGCCAGCATCAACGACACGATCCAAACGGCTGATCCAGCGACATTGAGCACAAAAAAGTGTTGCCGCTGAATTCCAGATAAGCCCGCTACTGCCGGCACCACGTGAGAGACGCCGGGCAGCCATTTGGAAAGAAACAAGGTGCGGTTGGCGTTCTTCCCGAGAAATACCTTTGAGCGGCGGACGCAGCTATCAGGCTCAAGCGAGATGCGGCACAGCCGCGAAAGGACAGAATCACCTTCTTTTCTACCCAGCTCATACCACAGCGTATCGCCGACTATGCAGGTAATCAGCGCGATCCAAACCGCAACGTCGAAACGCAATCCGCCTGTGGCGGCCAAAGCTCCTGCCCCCACCAGAACAGGCGACATCAGCAACGGCGCGCCCACACGCTCCAGCAAACCAGAGCTCAAAAGCACTAAATAAGGATGGCCCAACACCAGGTGCAAGATTGATTTCACTTTTGAACGTGTCCTTTTCCCGTCGTTGCCGTCGAGCTAAAAGCTGTGTTCTTTGCTGCATTTTAGATAATCTAATGGCTGCGGAGTTTCACATTGCCAAAAATATTTGTGGTCATTCTGGGCATCTTGCTTATTCTACTGGTTCTATGGGAGACCTTTGAGACCATTGTGCTCCCGCGCCGCGTCACGCGCCAGTTCCGGCTTACCCGATTCTTCTATCGGGCCACCTGGCCGCCGTGGATTTTAGTGGCGAACCTGCGCCGTACCAAAAAGAAACGCGACGTCATGCTCAGTTACTACGGGCCGCTTTCACTCCTTCTGCTGCTCGCGTTCTGGGCCTTTACCCTGGTGCTGGGATTCGGCTTGCTGCATTATGGCCTGCAGGATAAGCTGGCCGGTACGCTCTTTTCCAGCCACTTAGGCAATGCGCTCTATTTGAGCGGAACAACGCTCTTCACCCTTGGTCTGGGCGATATCCAGCCGGCCTCTTCCGTGGCACGATTTATCACCGTGCTGGAAGCCGGCATCGGCTTTGGATTCCTGGCTCTCGTGATTGGCTATCTGCCAGTGCTTTATCAAGCATTTTCCCGCCGCGAAGTAACCATCTCTTTGCTTGATGCCCGTGCCGGTTCGCCGCCAACAGCTTTTGAATTGCTGCGACGTCAAAGCGGCGTTCATGGTGTGGAAGCGCTGACCGAACTCCTTCAGCATTGGGAGCAGTGGTCGGCTGATCTAATGGAAAGCCATCTTTCTTATCCAGTGCTGGCCTATTTCCGTTCGCAGCATGATAACCAGTCATGGATCGGCTCGCTCACCGCTGTGCTTGATGTCTGCGCTCTGGCCATGACCGGATTGGAAGGCATGTGCCAATATCAGGCGCGTATGACCTTCGCCATCGCGCGGCATGCGCTGGTCGACCTGAGCCAGGTTTTTCACGCATCACCAGATAAGGATGGCGCGAGCAACCGGCTCACTCCTCAAACTTTGGTTGAACTGCGCGAAAAATTGGTGCCTGCGGGCTTTATCCTTGCTGGTGATCAGGCAGCGACAGAAGAGCTGATGCGCCTGCGTTCGCTGTATGAACCATATGCGCTCGCCCTGGCCCGATATCTGCGGCTCGATCTTCCTCCATGGATCAAAGAAGGGGAGCTAGCTAAAGACAACTGGCAGACCACAGCCTGGCAGACAAGTACCGTCAAGCGAGAAGCCATCGCGGCACATGATGAGCATAGTTAGCTGAATCCCGGGCGCTTGGGATAAGAGAGAGGTACAATTTCCCCATGGCCACCGCACTTGTCGAAACCGTCACCTATTCTGAAGCCGCACGCCGCACACTGCGCCCGGAAGATTGCGCACTTGCCGTCATTGATATTCAGGAAAAATTACTGCCACCCATCTTTGAAAAAGAGCGGATGGTGCGGAACTCGCAGCTGCTGGTGCGGCTGGCCGATATTCTGTCTCTTCCCATTCTTGTGAGCACGCAATATGTAAAGGGGCTTGGGCCAACTATCTCGGAGATCACTTCGCTGCTGCCGGAAGTTGAGGTCGTGGACAAACTGGAGTTCGGCTGCTTTGGCAACGACGCTTACTGCACCGCTGTGGGAAAGCTGGCCAATCGGAATACCCTTCTGCTCTGCGGCATGGAGGCGCACATCTGCGTGATGCAGACAGCTCTAGGCGCCTTAAACCAAAACATGAACGTTCATGTGGCCGCGGATGCCGTAAGCTCACGCACTGAATTGAACTGGAAGCTCGGCCTGAATCGTATGCAGGCTGCCGGCGCGGTGATGTCATCCACGGAAATGATGATCTATGAATTGCTGGGCAAATCCGGCACGCCGGCCTTCAAAGAGATGCTTAAACACTTGAAATAAAGGCATTGTCTGGTATCAGACAAATAAATCCCCCTATTTCCCCTGAAATTGGCTACACTGAGAAGAGCCTTGCCTCTTTGATCATTTGTGCCTGCCGAATTGTAGAGTGTGCACTTTTGAACAGCTCCCCTGGATGCCGGGATGTTCCAATAAGTAAATTGCGGCCAAATCTGCAGCTTCAAAAAGACCGGCGCAAGATCCATAGCAACATGCGCGGCGAGTGCAGAGGGCCAAACCTTTAACCCGCCCCTACCGGAACCTGCCGCACACTCTCATAGCACCAGGGTCCACGCTCGTCCTTAAATCACGGCAATCAGAACGCAGTATTGCAGAAGAGGCTTTTATGAAAGTGCATCTTGTAAATCCAAGTGACACTTCTTTTGGAACGGCTGTGATCACACCCCGCTGGCTGTACGTGTTGGCCGCTGCCACACCATCTGAGTTCGGCGATCCTGTGATTTGTGATGAAACATTGGAACAACTTGATCCACTGAGCATCAGTGCCGGCGATGTGGTTGGTATTGGCGTGCATACCGGGAATGCACTGCGTGGTTATAAGATTGGGAGCATCGCCCGCGAACGCGGCGCAACCGTGATTTTTGGCGGCATTCACCCTACCCTCTATTCCGAAGAAGCCTTTGAACGGGGCGGCGCACACGCCGTGGTAAAAGGAGATGGCGACCAGGCATGGCCGAATGCCCTGAAAGATTCTGTGAACGGCACCCTTAAGCGGATCTACGAAGGCGGCCGCGTTGGCGCTGAGCAATTTAAATCAGCCCGCTGGGACTTATTGCCGGAAGGGCGCTACATGTGGGCCTCAGTCCAGACCGTTCGTGGCTGCCCCAAGCATTGCTCCTTCTGCTCTGTGTGGCGTACTGACGGCCAGAAGCCGCGTCAGCGCACAGCGGAAAAAGTAATTCAGGAGATTGTAGAGTTGCGCCGGCTCGGCTACCGCTACATTGCGCTGGCCGACGATAATTTTTATCCGGTTTCACTCACCGATATCCGTTTGGCGGAAAAGCAGAACAATCAGCTTCGCGTGGCGGAGTTGAAGGCGATCCGCAGCGAGCGTTTTGAATTAATGTCGCGTCTGGCCCAGCTGCCGCATGACATGGTCTTTTTTACCCAGATCACCATGGAAGCAGCGGAAGACCCGCAATTTCTGAACGCCATGCATGCCGCCCGAATCAAAGGCGCGCTGGTGGGCGTGGAAGCCGTAACACCAGAAGGTCTGAAAGATGTTTATAAGGATTTCAATTTTTCCGGAGAAGAGCTGGTCCGCCGGCTGCAGGAATTCAAGAAACATAAGATCCACATTCTTGGCTCATTTATTTTCGGCCTGCCTTCAGACCGGCAGACCACGTTTGATGCCACGCTCAACCTGGCACAACGCGCGGGCGTGACCTTTGCCCAGTTTGTAATGCTCACGCCATTTCCCGGTACGGTGGATTTTGAGAAGTGGGAAAAAGCGCAGCCCGACAGCGCGCGTGTGCAGGACATTCCACTGAGCCGCTTCTGGCTGATTCCATCACAGATTCGCCCCAAAATGTTCATGGAGCATCCGGTGATGAGCTGTGACGAAATCCGCACTCGAACGCAGGGCGTATGGGACCGCTTTTACAGCTTTAAATCCATCTGGAAAAGGTCCAACTGCACTCCGAACTTCAAATCACGGCTGGCCTTTGTCTTTATTTCCAAGCTCTACCGCCAGATGTACGCCGGAACCGGCATCTCCACGGACAGCGCGCGCCGCAGCAAGTCCAGCTCATGGGCGCGATGGCTGGCCATCCCGTGCCGCAAGCTTTTCACTTCCACTCCCATGCCGGGATTGCAGGTTCCACCTGTGTTGGTAACGTTGCCAAAAATTGGACAAGAGGTTGAGGTAAGGGCTTAAAAAAGCGGGCTTCTTAGGATGACGACATCTCATTGGGCGTGGAGATGTCGTCTGATTCAATTGAAAATAGAGGCGTAGGGTTATCCAGCCTCTTCTTCACTCTCTTCGACCATCCTCTGCCCGATCACGCGTGTTTCGCCGCCAACGAGCTCAAGCTTGATGGGCGCTTCGCCGGAATACTTCTCCACCAGTTCCGCAAGTTTTTGCGAATGCGTCACAACCCAGAGCTGAGAATACTTCCCTGCATTCACCAGCTGCCTGGCCAGCGGCTCAAGCAGGTCAGGATGCAAACTGGTTTCCGGTTCATTGAGCGCCAGCAATGACGGCGGATGCGGACTCAGCAATGCCGCGAGCAAACACAAATAACGCAGCGTACCGTCAGAGAGTTCGCGCGCGCGCAGCGGACGCCGCAATCCCGGCATGCGCAGCAGTACGGCGAACATGCCGTTATCTTCATCATGCTCAATCTCAAGCGATGCCCCGGGAAAAGCCAGCCGGATTGCTTCATGCAAATCCTGCGATTGGCCTACTTCATTGATCGTCTGCAGCGCTGCCGCAAGGTCGCGTCCATCATGCGCCAGCACGGGCGTACGCACACCAACCTGCGGATGCCGCAACGGCGATTCTGCATCGGTGCGGAAGTGATGATAAAAACGCCAGCGGCTGATTTCCGCACGCAGCGAAGACAGCTCAGGGTAAAGATGCGGTTCGCGCAGCTGTGACAACACTGATTCCGTGGGCAGAAGCTCGCCGGAATAATCCGCCAGGCGCTCATCGTTATCCAGAATCCATGCGCCTTTGGGCGTGCGCTCAAAGAATGTGACCTTCAGTCCGTGCGGCGCGTCCATCCACACGCGCTCTTCCTTCACCTCTGGATCGAGGGAGAACGCAGACTTCTCGCCTTGGCCATGCTTTGGCAGGCCGCAGACCAGTTCGTAAGAAAAAGTATCAGTCTTGATGCCGAGGGTCATACGCACCGGCTCCATGCGAATTGCCCCGCTCGACCGGCTCTTGCGCGCCCCGGCCCACAACACGGAAGGCATGCCGCCCTCTTCCGCAATGACCTGGGCAAATCCGCCCGCCGCTGCTTTCGCCAGCAGGAACACGGAGTTATAAAGGTTAGTCTTGCCGGTAGCGTTCGCGCCGGTCAGCACGTTGATCTGACTCAGGTGGAGTTGCAGATCGCGGACAGACCGATATCCCGTCACATGAATTTCACGTATAGCCACGGATGAATATTAAATGAAAGCCGCCAAACCGTGGCAAGAACCAAATGGAAATCGGCCAGCTTTTTTCAAAGTTCCGTTACCCGGCAGGTTCGCTTTACCAGTAGAATGTTGGCCATGCGGCCGGGATTCCAATCAACGCTGGTGCATGACGATACTTTTCGCCGCCTGTGCCGGGCGCGCGATCTACTAGCAGCTGAGTATCAGTCGCAAATCTTTTTGAACGCGGCAGCCCGCGAAGCTTGTCTTTCGCCATTTCATTTTCACCGGCTATTCCGCTCGGCGTTTGGCGAAACGCCACATGACTTTCTTACCCGCCGTCGCATGGACCGCGCCCGCCATCTGCTTGCCTCCGGCGAAATGACGGTCACAGAAGTCTGCCTTGAGGTCGGTTATTCCAGCCTGGGATCGTTCAGCGCAAAATTTCAATCGCTTGCCGGACGCACGCCCACGGCATATCAGCGCGAGGTCAGGCGGATCTTTGGATTTCAAAAGCCCTGGAAGATCATGCTGGTTCCTGCATGTTTCTTTTCTGCGTATGGCGGACGTTAAAACGAAAGCCAATAAAGCAAGAATCAATAAGCCCCGGGCCCCTCAAATCATTACCATGTAGCAAAAGGAGAAAGTTGCATGATTCAGCGCATGTCGCATTCCGCGATTTTTGTTTTAGATCAGGATGTTGCAAAGGATTTCTATGTAAACAAGCTTGGCTTTGAGGTGAAGATGGATGAATCCATGCCTAACGGATTTCGCTGGCTCACGGTAAGCCCCAAGGGCCAACCCGATCTGCAGATCATCCTGATGAAAGTTGCGCCGTCGCCCTTTGAAGGCCAGAGGATCCAGAAGATCAAGCCGGAAGACGTTGACACCATCCGCGAGCTGATGAAGAAAGGCGCATTCGGCGCGGGGGTATTCCAGACCGCTGACTGCCGCAAGACCTATGAAGAGATGAAGGCCAAGGGCGTGGAATTTCTCTCCCCGCCCAAAGAGCAGTTTTACGGAGTGGAAGCTGTCTTCGCCGATCCGTTTGGCAACTGGTTCAGCATGACGCAGCCGGCAAACAACTAATCACTCATAACGCAGGGCCACAATGGGATCAACCTTTGTGGCTCGTCGCGCCGGCAGGTATGAAGCCAGCAGCGCCACCGCAAGCAGCAAGATTGCCACAGCAGTAAATGTCAGCGGATCGGTTGAGCCTACCTCATACAACATGGACTGCAAAAATCGCGTGAGGATAAACGATCCGACCAGACCAAAGACAATTCCGACAGCGGCTGTGATCATCGCCTGGCGCAAAACTAATCTCATCACTTTATTGGCACTTGCACCGAGAGCCATCCTGACCCCAATCTCTCTGGTGCGTCGCGCCACAGAATAAGCCAGCACGCCATAAATGCCGGCGATCGCCAGCAGCAGAGCTGTTCCGGCAAAAATTCCTATCAGCACAAGATTGAAGCGGCGGGCGTTAGTGGAAGCTGCAAAGATGGTGGCGAAGGTATTGGTGCTGGGCGGAACGTCAGGATCAAGATCGTGAATAATTTTTCTGGCGGAAGTAATCACACTCGCCGGATCGCCGGCGCTGCGGATCACTATGCTGAACTGGGCTGTATTCTGTGGCCGCTGGCGATAGTTGACATAAATCGTGGGGCGCGGCGGCGTCTCCAATTTGTCTTCGCGGACGTCGCCTACCACGCCAACTACCGTCAGCAGGCGCAGGTCGCCATCTATGTTGCCGAACTCAATCGTGTGGCCAAGCGGATCCTGATTGGGCCATTTCACGCGCGCCAGTGATTCACTGATCAGCGCCACGTGCGGCGCATCCGCTCCATCGCGGTCATCAAAGAGCCTGCCTTTCAGCAGCGGGATTCCCATGGTCCTGAAGTAACCTTCACTCGCCACGGCGTAGTCCGCATAGCCATTTGTTTTGGGATCACGGAACAACTGCATAAAGAAATCGGTAATTTCCTTGATGAGCGGACTGTCATCTCTTATGTCGCCGCGCGCGCTGCGGTCGATCAGGTCCCGCACCTTGGGTGACAACTGGTCCGGATTCACTTCAGCAAATCCGCCATTACTTGGCACGCCCACCGCCAGCGGCAAGGCATCCGTGCCGCCCGCGTCTTCAACACCCGGCAGCGCGCGAATACGGCTTAAAGCATCATTCAGGAATTGCGCACGTCGTGGTTTCAATTGCGGAGAATATGCATCCGGCAGGACCATATCAATCGTTACGATATGCTCGGTACGAAAACCAGGATCGACCGACATCACCTGCATCAGGCTGCGGCCCAAAAGCCCTGCTCCAATCAGCAAGGTCATGGTGATGGCCAACTGCATCACCACAATGGTTCGCCCGATGAACTGGGTATTTAAACTGCCGGCGCTGGTGCGTCCGCCTTCGGCCAGAGCAGCGCGAATACCAATGGAGTTGGAGCGCAGCGCGGTAAAGATTCCCAATCCCACCGCAACAACCACGCAAAGGCCCAGGGCAAAAAACATTACCGGCCAATTAATGGATACGGCAGAAAGCCCGGGCGTATCCGGCGGCGCCAGGTGCAGCAACCAATGCACTCCCCAAAATGCGGCAATCACTCCCAGCAGTCCGCCGGTGAGTGAGAGCAAAAGCGTTTCCGCCATGAACTGGCGGACCATTCTTCCCAGCGACGCACCCAATGCCGTGCGTACGGCCAGTTCTCCTTCGCGGGCTGCGGCCTGCGCCAGCAACAAATTCATCACGTTGGCGCATGCAACTAAAAGCAAGAATCCAACAGCGCTCAGAAGAAGCAGCAATGACGATCGCACGGAGCTGGTCAGAGCATCCTGCAGCTTTGACATGGCGACACCGGTCATATCCACATCGTCGCCATATTGCTTTTTGATGGCGCGCGCGATTGCGTCCAGATCACTGTGCGCGGCGGCCAATGGCATGCCGTCCTGCAAGCGTGCCACAGCCAGCGCGTTATGGGCAGTGCGCGCAGGTATTACAGGATAAAGTTCGCGCGGCATCCACACGTCAGAATCCTGGGGAAAGCGGAAACCCGGACGCATTACTCCGATCACAGCAGCAGACTCGTTCCCAACCCGCAGCTTCACGGTAGAAAGGTCCTGTGTGGAATTCAAATTCTGCCGCCAGTAGTTGTAACTCACCAGCGCAACAGGCGCAGCGCCCTGATGCTGATCTTCGGCGGCAAAGGTCCGGCCCATCATGGGCGTGGCCCGCATGAGAGGAAAGAAGTCGCTGGAAACAGCGGCCACCGTCAGCCGTTTGGTCTCAGTTCCCTGTGAGACCGGACTGACGCCGGCGCTAAACTCCGCCAGCCCCTGCAAGGAATGATTCTGGGCGCGCAGGTCCTCAAAGTTCGGATCTGCCAGGGGTACGGAAACGCCTTTTTGGTTCTTCTCCCAAACCTGCACCAATTGCTCCGGATGGTCATACGGCAACGGCCGCAGCAAAATGCCATAGACCACGCTGAAAATGGCTGTGGTGGCGCTGATGCCAAGCGCCAGGGTGAAGATTGAAATCAGTGCAAAGCCGGGATTGCGGCGAAGCACGCGCGCGCCATAACGCAGGTCTTGTAACCAGCTTCTCATGATGTTTCCTCCCCACATGTTGCGGGTGACTTCTTTAATCAAGCTCACATTGCCCATCTCGCGCCGCGCGGCGTAATAGGCCTCTTGCGGTGACTGACCGCGCTCAATGCGGTCCTGCTCAGCCATGCGCAAATGGCTGTCCAGCTCTTCGTCCAATTCCTGATCGCGCTGGTCTCGATCGCTCAGGTTCATGCCTTGCTCTCTTCACCCGATGGATTCAGTATTCCCGCCATGCCTTCCATCACCTGCTTCCAGCGTGAACGCTCTGTGGCCAGTTGCTTTCTGCCCAGCGCCGTCAGCTTGTAGGCTTTCACGCGCTGCTTGTTCTCAGAGATTTTCCACTCGGAGTCAATCCATTCCTGCTTTTCCAGGCGATGCAGCGCCGGATAGAGCGAGCCTGTATCCACCTGAAAGACCTCGCCGGAATTATTGCGGATAGCCTGGCTGATGCCGTAGCCGTGTTGCGGCCCCCAGCGCAGCGTCTGCAGGATGAGAAGGTCGAGTGTTCCCTGCAAAAGCTCAATGCGATTCTGATAACGTTCTTTCCTGGGCATGTAGAGAGGCTACACCCATGGGTGTAGATTGTCTATAGGCAGGAATTTTCGTCACGGAGGCACAGAGTGTTTTAGTCAATAGGCATGTCGGATGACCCGCGTGGGGAGCAATGCTCTAATGCGCTGCGCTCCGCTTCGCGCAGGCCTTCGGCAGAGAGGAAATATATTTGTTTATTTCTCTTTCCCGCCGCTGAAACGGCGGGCCACTACCACCCGTCCGGCCACGCCGGACTGAAGCATGGGAGCATAAATCTGCCGGTCTTTTCATTGAGAGTGAGTCAGTGTGCAGATAAATGGACCCGACCAGTTCTTCTTAGAACCAGCAGGTAACCCTCTGATCCTTTGTGATTCCGTTCAGGGGACAGAGCCTCAAAAGCGCCAATATTTCTCTTGACTCTTAGACCATCTTTCGCCTATATTTCGTAATGCATCAGCTATATTTTGACCGGGGAGCGGCTCCGGGGGATTCAGCCAGTAGAGCCCAGGCAGTGGGTTTGAAAGCGCGATGGATCTAAAAGGCTCGCACATATTGGGTCGTGTCCCTTTGCAGTGTAAGTTAAGACGATGCCGCCCTCTCGTGAATTGAGCGTTCCTGCCTCTGTTTAAAAATGCTCTTCACATCCGGTTCCCGAAGTGTGTCTATACAACGGCAAGACTGCCAAAAATCGCCGAAATTGCCAAAATTGAAAATTTAGAAGCCGAGCAGCAGCTAAGGATATCTGCGGAAAGACACAGGCGAGGGCGCCTGCGCTCCACAAGTTTTGAAAAAGAGGAGCGCTAAAGGGTTCCTCAAATTTTTAAGAATCTGAGCCACCCGAGCGGGTGGCTTTTTTATTGGAGATAAAAATGACCAAGGAACAAGCCATTGCAGCGATTAAAGAGTGCGCGGCCAAGCTGGGTTATGCGCCGAGCTATGACGAGCTAAAAGAAATGATGGGTGTAAGCCCGTGGGCGATCAAGCGGCACTTCCGCACCTACAGGCAGGCGCTGGCGGAGTGCGAGCTGGAGCGCCATGGCAAGGGCTACACGCTGGACGAGAGAATGCTGTTCATGGATTGGGCCAGCGTCACGCGGCAACTGGGAAGGGTCCCAAAGCAGTTTGAATATGAGGCGCACGGCAAGCACAAAGCCCGGAGCGTGGTGAACCGCTGCGGAGGATGGCGAAATGTTCCAAGGTGCATTCTGGAATACATCCGGAAAGAACACCTGGAAGACGACTGGAAAGACGTTTTGGAAGTGATTTTGGCTTTCCTGCAGTTGCCGAACCGGCAGGGGCGGAGGGCCAGCATTGTGCCGAGCGTCCCGTATCGGCCAAGGATCATGTTTGACAAACCGATGTATGGAGCGCCAATGCTCAGTTCCCCGCTGGGCTTTGCGCCGATCAATGAATCTGGCGTGGTGTTCTTATTTGGAGCGGTGGCGCGGCAGATGGGAATTGTGGTGATCCGTGTGCAGCCGGAGTTTCCGGACTGCGAGGCGCTGCGGCAGGTGGATGAAGACCGATGGCAGCGCGTGCTGATTGAGTTTGAATATGAGAGCCGCAATTTTTTGATGCATCAGCATCGCGTGGAAGAGTGCGACATGATTGTTTGCTGGAGGCATAATTGGGAGGATTGTCCGCTGGAGGTGCTGGAGTTGAAGTCGCTGGAGTGGAAGCAGTTGATGGGGGTGCAGTATTGCAGTTGTTTGAAGAAATGAAGTGGGCGGCGATAAATGCTCCAGTCCCGCGTGAGCGGGACGGATGGTAGTAGCCCGCCGTTTCAACGGCGGGAAAGAATGAAACATGAAGCAAAGTCCCCTTCAGGGGACGGGTGACAAATCGCGGGATTTCAATCCCGCGCCTCGAGCTTGATCCCATGCCGTTCCAGCATCTTCTCCAGTTCCTCAGCAAAATCCATCTTGGCGTGATGGCGTTCCTGGTTTTCGATATAGCGAATCGTGACTGGCAATTGCGATATACCAATTGTGAAGGCTGAATATCCATCCTGCCAGTCAAAGGAGCGACGGGTGAGATGGTCGTTGATCCATTTGGATGATCCGCCTTTGATTAGTTGCACTGCTTTCGCGACCGGCATCGCGGTGGGTAATGAGAGGAGTAAGTGAGCGTGGTCTCGCATGCCTCCCGCCGCGAGAGCCTTGAATTTGTTTTCGCGCGCGATGCCCGCAAAGTAAGGCCAAAGCCGGTTTTTTAGATCGGCGGGAACCAGAAGCTTGCGTTCCTTCGTGGAAAATACACAATGGACCAGGATGCTGTAATAGGTGTGAGACATGGCTGCGCATTTTACCTGATGCGCTGCGCGTTGCTCCGCGCAGGCCTTCGGCAGAGACGAAAGGTCTTTGTTTATTTCCCTTTCCCGCCGTTAAAACGGCGGGCTACTACCATCCGTCCTGCTAACGCAGGACTGGAATATGAATGCCAATAATCGGTTATCTCTCCAGTGGAAATGAGTTGCTAAGCAGATCGATAAATTAAGGGTATTGGGGTTGAACCAAAGGATGGAAATTTTTTGAAGAGCAGAAACGATTTGAGAGAACTCCCTGAAGCGGCATGGTTCAACCGGCATTCTCGGGGTTCCTCGACTCTCGCTTAGTCTCCTTCGCTCCGTTCAGGGTCTGCGCGATTCGCTCGGATGACAGAATATTTTTGACCTTTGTCGGCACGACTAAAGTCGTGCCCTGACACTTATGTTCTATAACGACGAGCATCTCGAATCACAGCAGGTATTTTCAATTAACGGAAGGTATCTTAATTCTCTTGATTCCCAAAATATCGCACAGCAATGATGTCTGATTTGTTCCAATAACCAGACAACATCCGTGACAAGTTGTCGTGATTCCGCCTACCGGAGTACACTTTCTGCCATGAAACGAATTTTCGCCATCACGATTGTGTTATTGCTCTGCCTGTCCGCGGGCTTTGCCCAGGACTGGGCCAAACAGAAACTGGACAAGTCACCCAGGCACAGCGAGTGGGTCACGCTCAAGCATGACAACCGCTCGGTGCAGGCCTTTGTCGTCTATCCAGAGACCAAGAAAAAAGTTCCGGTCATTATTGTGATTCATGAGATCTTTGGTCTCTCTGATTGGGCAAAGACCGTGGCCGACGACCTGGCTGCCCAGGGATACATTGCCATCGCACCGGACCTGCTCTCCGGCGCAGGACCCAAAGGCGGCGGATCGTCAGAGTTTGCCAGCACGCAGGACGCTGTAAAAGCTGTCTCCGGCTTGAACGCTGACCAGGTAACGGCTGACCTGAATGCCGCTGCCGACTATGCCAAGAAAATTCCCGCGGGCAACGGCAAAATTGCCGTGAGCGGCTTCTGCTGGGGTGGCGGACAGTCGTTCCGCTTTGCCACCAATCGCAAAGACCTGAGCGCCGCGTTCGTCTTTTATGGCCCTGGGCCGGAGAATGTTGCCGCTATCACGGCGCCGGTCTATGGCTTCTATGCCGGTGAAGATGCCCGCATTGGCGCGACTATTCCAGCCACCACCGATGCCATGAAGGCTGCCGGCAAGAAATATGAGGCGGTGACGTATGCCGGCGCAGGCCATGGCTTTATGCGTGCCGGTGAAGATCCAGCCAATGACGCTGCGGCCGCCAACACAGCCGACGATCCTGACACCAAAAAGAAGCATGACATGGCTGTGGCCAACAAAAAGGCCCATGACGAAGGATGGGACCGCTGGCTGCAACTGTTGAAAGGGATCTAGAGCTTAAAAATCGGAAATTCGAGCGAATTTGTAAGAGGACGCTGCTTTGGGCGTCCTTTTTTTCTTGGCTGCAATTCGTCCCCGAAAGCCGTTCTAAGGCCCGCTTTTAGTTAACATTTGCCCTGCCACACCGTCTAACAGATCATTCGGGGAACCGCGGGGGCTGATGGCACGTATATATCCATGGAAAATCCTGCCCGTATCTCTCATGGAGGCGATATGACTTCACAGAACAAACGAGCCATCGCATACATCATTGCAATTCTGGGGCTGCTTGCTTTGATGGTCCCCACGCTCCGCAGCCAGACCGCCGGCAATGACCAGGCGGAACATTTTCAACGCAGCTTTAACCTCTCTACTGGCGGTACGCTCAGCGTTGACAATTACAAAGGCACCATTCACGTGACTGGTTCAGATACCAACCAGGTATCTGTGGATGTGAACAAGCATTTCAGCGGCGGCAATGATTCTGACCGCAAATGGTGGATGGAAAACACGAAGGTCAACTTCAATAACGTGAGTGATCGCGTGACAATTGAGGTGAAGTATCCGCAGCAGAATTGCGTTTTCTGCTGGTCGTCATTTAGCAGCTATGAAGATGAAGTTGATCTTGAAATTCGCGTGCCACGGCAGGTGAACATTGATCTGGATGGCTACAAGCCTGACATCAAGGTCGCCTCGATCCAGGGCAATGTAAAAATCAAGAGTTATAAGGCGCCGATTACGATTGAATCGACCACGGGCGCCATTCACGTGGATACCTACAAAGAAACTATCAAACTGCATAACGTGAATTTGCGCGGGCCGCTGCAGGTGAGCTCCTATAAAGCGGACGCGGAAATTGATGCCCGCAGCCTGGGTGACAGCGTGCTGATTGAGAGCCATAAAGGCGATACGGTGCTTCGCGTCCCGGCCAATGCAGGCTTGGAAGTGGATTATGAAGGCAGCCGGCATGCCAGCTTCCGCTCAGAGTTCCCCATGGCGTCACGGTCTGGAAGTTTTAATGACAGCTTCCGTGGCACAATTAACCAGGGCGGCACGCATGTACGATTGCGCACGGAACGCGGCTCAGTTTCTATTGAGAAACTTGCCGCACAATAATTTAGAGTCTAAAAGGGCTGACAGCGGCCCTTTGTTCGCTTATCTTCAAACTAAAAGGTGAAAATGCGTCTTCTGAAACTTACGCTCCTCCTTCTTGTTGGCTCCGCTTCCCTGTTCGCCCAAACCTCTTCGCCCAAAGGCGTGGAGTTGGGTGACATCGACAAGGCAGCCGATCCCTGCACTGATTTTTTCCAGTTTGCCAACGGCAAGTGGCGCGCGGAAAATCCTATTCCGCCCTCAATGGTGCGCTGGAGCCGCCGCTGGAAGGCCGGCGAGGACGCAAAAGACCAGCTCAAAATTATTCTGGACGAAGTTTCTGCCAAAACGGATTGGCCCAAGGGCAGCACAGAAGAGCTCATCGGCGACTATTACGGATCATGCATGAATGAGTCGCGCATTAATCAGCTTGGCATCAAGCCGGCGCAGCCAACGCTGACGGCAATCGATGCCATGAAAACGCCCGCTGATCTGCAACACATGCTGCAGCAACTGCACAACGCAGGCGTCTTTGTTCCTTTTGGATTGACGTCAAGCCCGGACAATCACAATCCGACGCAGGTGATTGCCTCAATTTTTGCCAGCGGACTGGGCCTGCCTGATCGCGACTACTACCTGAAAACGGAACCGCGCTTCCAGGAAGCTCGCGAGAAATACCTGGTGCACGTGGCCAATATGTTCCACTTGGCTGGCTATGATGATGCCAAAGCCAAAGCTGCCGCCAACACCGTCTTCCAGACGGAAAAAAAGCTGGCGGAAAATTCATTGGACAACGTCGCGCTACGTAATCCGAATGCTACTGATCACAAAACCACTTTTGCGGATCTGAAAAAACTTTCTCCCGCCATGGATTGGGACGGCTTCTTCACAGCCGCAAAAATCTCACGCGCAGATCTGAATGTGAATGAGCCAAAGTTCCTGCAGGAAGTGGACCGGCAGGTGCGCGAAACATCGCTGGCTGACTGGAAGACATATCTGAAATGGCAGTTCCTGCACAGCTTTGCTGATCAGCTTTCTGATCCATTTGTGAATGAAAACTTTGCTTTCTATGGGAAATATTTGAACGGCGCAACCGAACTCAAGCCTCGCTGGAAACGCTGCGCTGAAAATACAGACCAGCTTCTTGGTGAAGCGCTGGGCAAAAAATATGTCGAGAAATATTTCTCGCCAGAAGCCAAAGCGCGCGCCCAGGAAATGGTGAAAAATATTCTGGCCGCCATGCATGACACGATCGAAGGACTGGACTGGATGAGTCCGGACACTAAAAAGAAAGCGCTGGAGAAGCTCTCCACCTTCAATCCAAAGATTGGCTATCCCGATAAGTGGAAAGATTACAGCAGCATCAAGATGTCGCGTGATTCTTACTGGGAAAGCAATATGGCCTCAGTGAGATGGAATATTGATGACGATCATGCGCAAATCGGCAAGCCCGTGGATCGTGGACGCTGGGGCATGACGCCACCTACATCCAACGCTTACTACAATCCCCTTTTGAACGAAATCGTCTTCCCGGCGGGGATATTGCAGCCACCGTCATTCAGCGTTGAGAATGCTGACGCCATCAACTACGGTGGTATTGGCGTGGTGATTGGCCATGAGATCAGTCACGGCTTTGACGATCAGGGCGCGCAATTTGATGCGCAGGGCCGCCTCAACAACTGGTGGACTTCCGGCGACCTCGATCATTTCCACGAACGCACCGCCTGCGTGGTTCGTCAGTTCGATAGCTACTTCATCGAGCCTGGCATCCATCACAACGGCAAGCTGGTTCTGGGTGAAAGCATTGGCGATCTCGCTGGAGCAAAAATCGCTTTCCTTGCTTTCAAGAAAGCTGAACAGGCCAAGCCACAGCCAACCATCGATGGCTACACGCCTGAGCAGCAATTCTTCATTTCCTGGGGACAGTGGCGCGGCGATGAAATTCGCCCGGAGACACAGCGCACCATGGTCCAGGGCGATCCTCATCCCATCGGCAAGTATCGCGTGATCGGACCGCTCTCCAACCTGCCGGAATTTCAGCAAGCTTTCAGTTGCAAAGCTGATGCGCCCATGGTGCGGGCTGATCGCTGCACTGTCTGGTAAACCGCAGTCTGAAAAAAGAGACGTGGCTGATGGTCACGTCTCTTTTTTTGCGGCGAAGTTTTGTTCTCACCAACTATTCATACCGCAATACGATCATCGGGTCTACCTTGGCGGCCCTGCGCAGCGGAACAAAACTCGCCAGCAACACAGCGGCGCAAATCACAATCACTGCGCTTATATACGTCAGCGGATCATTGGCCGTCACGCGATACAGCAGGCTTTGCGTCAGCCCTGCTACCAGCCATGAAAGCACCAGACCAATCGATATCCCTGTCAGTATGAGTTTCAAATTTCCACTCAGCACCAGCCATAGAATTGTCTTCGGCTCAGCGCCACACGCCATGCGTATGCCAATTTCGCGCGATCGATTCTCCACCAGATACGCCATGACTCCGTAAATTCCAATCGCCGCCAGAAAAAGCGCCAGCAGCGCAAAGAACCCTGTGAACTGCGCAAAGATTTTGAACGGCGCTTCCTGATCATTGATTCGCTGCGCCAGCGGCAAAATATCAGAGATAGGCAGATCACTGTCCACAGACTTGATGCTCTCACGCAAACTGTTTACCAGAGCCAGCGGCTCTCCGGTTGTGCGCAGTACAACACTCATATTTTTATTGGATGACTGGGCCATCGCCACGTAGCTCTGGTTCGATGGATCGTCAGACAAACTGCTCGTTTTTATATCTTTCACAATGCCCACAATCGTGCGCGGAACATTATCATCACGGCTTAGTCGGATCTTATGTCCCAGCGGATCCTCATTCGCAAAGAAGCGGCGCGCCAATGTTTCATTGATCACCATTACTGCGGGCGCATCTGCTCCGTCTTCTTCTGTAATGAATCTGCCTTTCACAAGATGCAGCCCCAGCGCAGACAAATATCCCGCCGAGACGGAAGTGATGGCCATGCTCGCAACTTCTCCGGGCTTTGGATCAGGGCGGCCTTCCACCCAGACTTCAGCGCCTCCATAGGAGTGCCCAAACGGAATCGACACGCTCAACCCGGCAAACTGCACCTGCGGCAATGCGCGCAACTGGCCCAGCAGGCGATCATTGAAAGTCGCAATCTGCGCTGCCTCACGATACTTCGCTACCGGCAGGTTCATCTTGGCGGTCAACACATGGTCCGCATCAAAGCCGGGATCTTCTTTAAATCTTTTTGCCAGCGATTTTGAGGTAAGTCCCGCCGGAATAAGCACCACCAATGCCAGAACAATCTCCGCCACCACCAGCGCTTTGCGCAATTTGCGGCCGGCAAGACTGGTGGAACTGGATGCCGCCGTTTCCTTCAGTGATCCTGTCAGGTCCAGCTTGTTCGTCTCCATTACCGGCGACAGCGTAAACAGCAAGACGCTGAAAAGCGCCAGCGCGGTGGCATAGATGAAAGTCGCCGAGTCCATGTAGATACGACCATAGTTGGGCAGGTATCCACGGTTATCGTAAGGGATGGATGCCGTCGTCCAATTCGCTCCAAACACTGAAAACGCAAGCCCCAGAGCAACCGCTGCCGGAACAAGCAAGAGGCTTTCCGCCAGAAGCTGCCGCGCCAGCCGCATCTTTCGGGCGCCCAGCGCCATGCGCACCGTCATCTCTTTGCGGCGCATCAGCGCACGGGCCAGATAAACGCTGGCAATGTTGGTACAAACAATCAGCAGGATACAAATACCCATGATGAAGCCGGAATAAATTCCCGCCTCACCAGTATTCCGCCCAATCTCTTCTGACAAGCTTCTGAGCAGGACTCCCGAATTTGTATTCGACTCGGGATAGAGCTTCTCCATCTGTCGCGCGATTGTGCTCATGGATTGCTGCGCCACGGGCAGCGGAACGTCCGGCTTCAACCGCGCGATCACATTCAGCCAGCCGCTGGCGCGGTTAGCGCGCTCTTTTTCTGTCAGTGCCAGCGGTATCCAGATATTCGTCCGCCCCATCAGGGTGAAATGGAAATCTTCCGGCATTACTCCGATCACCGTGTACTGTTCACCATCGAGCAGCAACGTCTTGCCAGACAAATCTGGACCTTTGCCAAATCGCTCATTCCAGAGTCCATAACTGACGATTGCTACCTGGCCCTCACCGGGCTGGCCTTCTTCATTGCGAAAATCGCGGCCCACAGCGGGCGTGATCTGAAGCGTACGAAAGAAATCAGGGCTCACGCGCGCGCCGGCAATCCGCTCAGGGAAATCCGTTCCCGTTACGTTGAATTGGCGAGTCGTCCAAGCGGATAGCCCATCAAACTCATGGCTCTGCTCCCGCCAGTCAAGAAAATCCGGCGCAGAGGCCTGCCCTGTCCATCCTTTTTTTGTGTCGATCTCCCAGGCCACCAGCAAACGATCAGAATGAGGAAATGTCACGGCCTGCAGCACCCACTGGCGTACCAGGTTAAAACACCACGTGCTTGTTCCGATTCCCAGCGCCAGTGTTAAAACCGCAACCACGGCAAAGCCCGGGGTTTTGCGCAAGCCGCGCATGCCAAAACGCAGGTCTTGCCAGAAAGATTCCAGAGACATAAACGTCCGCATTTCCCGGCAAGCTTCTTTGATTCGCGTTACATTCCCAAAACTTCGCCGCGTGGCATCATGTGCCTCCACGGGCTGCTCGCCGCTTGAGCTATGCTTCTCTTCGCGCATGGAGAGGTGGAATGCCACCTCATCATCCAGATCGCGATCAAATTTTTTGCGCAGAATCAGTGCCTTAAGCCGTAACCAGGTTGATGTGAGCCGTTGCATATGCCCTCCTCAAGCCGTTTCCAGAATCCTTCTGATCGCCAATGACATTCGTCCCCAATGTTCCGTCTCTGCCTGCAACTGCTTCTTGCCTGCGGCCGTGAGCCGGTAATACTTTGCCCGACGGTTGTTCTCTGAAACTCCCCATTCAGAAGCCAGCAATCCACGCAGCTCAAGACGATGCAGTGCCGGATAGAGCGCGCCTTCTTCCACGCGGAGCACATCTTCTGAAGTCTGATGAATGAATTCGGCGATGGCATAGCCATGCATCGCGTCGCGGGCCAAAGTCTTAAGCACCAGCAGGTCAAGGGTGCCTTGCAGTAAATCGCCGGATTTAGATTCCCGTTCTCCCATAAATTGTTTATGGGAAGGAGTATGGCACCACAAAATCAGGAATGCAACAAAATCTTAGCGAGAGATTGAAAAAGGGTTTCTTAGGGATGAAGCAAACAAAAAAGCCATGCGCGTTAACGCATGGCTTCTTCACTTTACATTGTCTGATTACCGGCGCTGATAGTAGTCGCCGTTGTAGCCCTTGGAATATCCGTTTTCATAGGCATCGCGATAAGACTGCTTATAGAAATTCTTGTTACCGTAATTCGGGACATATCCGCGATCTGCGTGCTTAAAGTTGTCACCGTGTGTTGGACGGAAGCTGTGCCCCGTGCGACGGTCATACGCACCATCGTTCACTCCATCCTGGTAGCCAAGTTGCCGGGCCGAACTCACGCCATACCCACCGCCCCCATAAACCGGCTCTTCACGATAAGAACGTGCTTCATTAAATCCGCGCTCATAACCCTGGCGGAACGCGTATCGATCATCACGGCCTTGCCAGTTATTGCTGTCCGGCCTGAAGCGCTGGCCGTGTTGCACGTCCCATTTGCCTTGCCGGTAGCCATCATTAAACGCCTGCCGGTTGTAATCGTCGTTGTACTGCACGGCTACCACGGCCTGTGCAGAAGCAAAAGTAGTGGCGCCCGTGACTAACGCAGCCCCGAACAACATCGCCCTCAAGTACTTCATAGTTCCTCCATTCAGCCTGATCGCCCCGGCATGAACGCCATTTGATTTCCGTTAACGGGTACAAACCCCGGCGGTAAAAAAATGTCTCAAAAAATCAGTTAAGTTCTGTAAGCGGCGTGTATGGAATTGAGTACTGCTGAATATGCGGTGTTATTTCGCGAACGCGAGCTCGCGGACGCGCTGCTGGTAGCCTTCAATCTTTTTGGCAGGAACGGCCTGATAGTAGTTGACCAGCTTCTTCAAATACCTGGCAGCCGGCGTGTACTGCATGCCCAGTTCGGTTTTGCTGCGCGTGTTGTCCAGTGACGACATCCATTTTCCGCTGAACGGAGAGCAGTCCGGCAACAGCCCTTCGCGTTCCAGTTCTTCCCTCTTCATGTGGACCGTTTTCAGCTCGCAATGCATCGTCTGCGCCAGCATTCTCAGGAACTCATCGAGTGAAAGAGTCTCATCCTGCCCGATGTTATAAGCCTTCCCCTTGCAGAGATCATTCCCCGCTGCTTTCAGGATCGCCTGCACCACGTCATCGCCATAGACATGCCGAACCGGCAGCCCGCCATCTTCAGGGACAAGGATCGGCCCCTCATCCTGTATGCGCAAAAAGTATCCGTAGATTCTGTCGTAGTGGTCGCGCTCACTGTTCACAATTGGCAGCCGCAGGCTGGTCAAAGGAAATTTGCCCTGCGTCCACGCACGCGCAAACACATCTTCTGCCTGCCGTTTATCAAAACCATAGAGCCAGTTGGCATGATCGGACTCGTTCGATTTCGGCGGCTCAGCCATCACCGTGCCGGCATAATCCTCTTCCTTATAAGGACGCTCAGCGCCTTCGCGCACCAGGTAAACCTGCCCTGTGCTCAAAAATATGTAATGGCCAACCCCCCCGGCCAGCAGCTCTGCCGTGGTCTCGGCTTCAGCGCCGGTATATAGCGTGGTATCGACGACAAGGTCGAACTTGCGATCGCCTAACGCCTGCCTGAATTGAGTTGGATTGGTTCTGTCAGCGCGCAGCCGCCCCACTTCTTCCGGAAGATCATCGCGAGTCTTGCCGCGATTGAGAACCGCTACCTCATGTCCCTGTTGGAGCAATCCTTGCACAATGGAAGGACCAAGATTTCTTGTGCCGCCAATCACCAGTGAGCGCATGCCGTATTGTAAATTGACATACGGTTAAACTTAAGCAGCCATAATCAGATTTTCTTGTTTAGAATGATGACCGACACTGCTCAAATTCGTCCCTTTCGCGCCGGCGGCGTGGTATTGCTGCAAATCATTGTGGCTCTATTTGGTGTACCGATTCTGGAAGCACCGGTCGGTTCGATTTTAAAGCTTGTCACCAATTCACCCGCATCAATCATTATTCGAGAGTGGATTTGCAGCATAATGCTTGGTGGATTTTTCGGTGCAGCGATCTACCTGCGTTGGAAGCTGCGCTCGTCACAATGGATTTGGGTTGCCGGAATAGTCTTTCTTCTGTGGGGATATTGGCAACTCAAAGGGAGAATGATCCAGCCATGGCATGTTTTATCCGGAGCCGCATGTGTAGAACATCCAGGTTTTTCATGCCTGCAATTCTGGACTTTCTCTGCCCCTCTTATTCGATTGAGTTTTTATTCCCTGGGCGCATTCATGGCTTCCAGGCTAAGTCTGAATGCAGCTAATCGTGTATCGATGGCGTTTTCCGATATCTGGTCAACCATCTTCATGAAAGCGCCTGATCTGGAGAAAGATTCTGGTGATTACCCAACCGGAAAGAATCCACAGGAATAAATGATTCCATTTGCATTGCCGCTGGTCGCTTCTGAATAAGTCTATCTTCCCACAGTCGCATAAAACGCATTGTTTCCCGTACGCAGGTCTTTGCCGTAAAGCAGGATCACGCCCACACCCAGCACGCGCAGCTTGGCTTGCGCGCCCGTGTCGAAGAGCCATTTCTGCGTACCCAGAACTGAAGATGGATCGGTGATCTTGCCAGTATCAAAAAATGGGCCGAGCCTGACCGTAAAGTAGCCATTGGAATAGGTGTTCTTATCAATCTCCCCATTCGAGAGAAAATAATTGCGCCCCAGTGGCGCGCTGCCTTTCACGCCATCGCGCGTGCCAACATGGGCGCGTAGCCACAGGTCGTTATCGCGCTCCACACCAAGCATAAAAAGCTCATCGAACGGAACATCGCCAAACGTTTTGCCGGCGCGAAGTCCCCACTGCGTTTCGTAATCTTCGCCTTTAGCCTGCGGAAACCAGTGTGCTGTGAGCGATCCCTGCAGTTCTTCAAATGATTCTCCCGGCTGTGACCATACGCGTCCCGCCTCAGAGCTTGCGCCTGTTGAAACAGTCAGCCGGCGCTCCGGTACGCGCCATAACTCGTATGTGAGCTGCGCTTTCTGCTTGAGCTGGTAGCCTTCCGCCAGCAATGCCGGCGTGAGAGCCGTGCCCGGAAGAACATTGCGGAAGTCGCGATGCGAAACCTCCAATCCCGCGAGCCAGCTAAAGCGCGCTCCCACCAGTCGCATGATCTCTGCGTTCACGCTCTCTCGCCGCAGGTTCAATCCGCCCAGCACGGTGCTTGGACCGGTGAATGAGGTCTGCACTGTCCAATTCTCATTTCGTAAATCCGCGCCCAGGCGATAACGCCACTTCGGATCTCCACTCAGCGGACCGGAAACTGAAAGCAGCGCGCGACGCTTGTCCGGGTCCCAGCGAAACATGGAAAGAATATTTGTGCCAGAGCCATGCAGGTTGTAATACTCCGGCGTGACTTCCTGAAAAAAGATTCCGCTGAACATGTGCAGCAGCGCTTCCGGCTTGCTGTTGCCAAAGCCGTTGCGCTCCTGCGCGCGCAGGATCACGTCGAAATCTCCATCGGGCTGGGCCGTCAATTCAATCTTGTATCCGGGAAATATCTCCAGATTGCGCAGCCGCGCCTGGCTGGCAAGAAATTCATTCGTGGTGAGCATGCTTGCCGGAGCCAGCGCAAAGGCATGGTCCAGCAATGCCGGACGCACACGCAGCGCAGGCTCGCTTTTTACTTCCTGGACCCTGGGTTTTCCCACGCGGTTCCAATACTTCAGCGCCGCTTCAACATTGCCTTCAAGAAAATAGATGGTCGCCAGAAAATCATTGGCGTATTCGTCTTTGGCATCAAGCCGCAAGGCCCGATGCAGATCATGCTTTGCCGCGGCATATTTCTTCCGCTTGAATGCAACGCCTGCCAACTCGATGGGAAAGCGCTTGTCATGCGGCGCCATTTGCTCACCTGTAGAAAGCGCTTTGCCGGCTTCTGCCCAGCGCTCCTGATGAGCCAGCGCAACGCCATAATAGAAATTGAGATCGGCGGAAGATCGCGGAGCTTTTTCCAGCTGCTGAATAAGTTCCAGCCAGCGCTCCTGGTCATAAAGGTGTTTTGCAGATGTAGTGAGATCAGATTGCGCATGCCCTGATCCACAGCAGAGCGCTGTAACCAGAAAGATGAGAGTGCAAAGACGTTTAACGATCACTTAGGCAGCGCCAGCAGAGTCCAGTGTTTTACAGCTCCCCATTGCTTCTCAAAACTTGTCCGGTCCTGCTTGAGCAGTTTGCGTTGTGCCGCGTCATTTAAATAAACCACGCCTTCCTCCGGATCAACGCCCACCACCACAACATAATGCAGTGAGCTTTCCAGGCCGGAAGGTTTCAGCGCGACAATCAGCGGACGCCCTTTTTGAATATGCTGCTTCAGGTCGTCCCATTTTCCGGCGAAGGCGAATGTCTGGTAGGCGTGCTGCTGGAAGTAAGCTTCCAATTCAGAAGCACGAATGCCATGATCTTTGCTGGAATAAAGAGCGCGCTGGATCTCAACCGCGTCGGCGCTCGCGTCAATCGGCTTGGATTTTTGCTTGTCCCAGTACTGCATTACCATGGCGATGCTGGCAGCGCCGCAGCCATCTTTTTCCTGCCGGATAAACGGAACATCCAGCCAGATGCCCGGGGTTGCCGCAAAGACAAAGCCGCAGAGACACAAGATGCAAAGGAGTCTCTGCGGCAAATATCGGACCATGAAAAATGTTCTAACGGACAGCCACAATAATCAACACAATTACTGCAATGCCAAGAATAATCAGGAGCAAATCGCGTTCAGAAAGGCTGCCGGCCGCGAAATCAGCCTGCGCTTTGTCTGCCCGCGCAGCAAGCTGGGCCAGATCGTGGTCGTCCAGTGTTGAAACTGCGGTTTTAACCTGCTGGGGATCCATCTTCGCCGACTTCAGGGCCTTCTCGGCCGCCGGCGTTGACAACAGATGTTGTACGGAATCAATGTTGTGTTGCCGTACCTGCGATGAACTTACAGCTTCTTTCTGCAGATCTGCAGGGCTGACCACGTGGCTTTGCGCAAGCCCATCCGTGGGAACAATGAAGAGTGCAACCAAAACAACAGCAACCGCCATACGCAGGCATTGCCGCAAATCAAATTGCATAGACAAACTCCTCCGCTAATGTTCCGGCCAGATCAAGAGTATACATGACCCGTATGAACACGGACCCAAACCAGAGTGCGCGTACCTTTATTGTCAGCACCCCGGAAGATGTTGAAAAAAAACACACTCTGCATTTAACCCTTCTCCCTGTCCGGTAGGATTTCAGTCAATAACTTGGAACAAAAAAGCAGAGGAGCAGTTGCCTGCTCCCCTGGAATTGCAGCCAGATTCAACGGGCATCGGAATGAAAATCAGTTGGTTGAATCTGCTTTCTCTCCGGTCGCCGACTGTGCGCCGATAGCGAGAGAGTATTTCTTTCCGGAAAATTTCAGTGTTGAAAGTTGGGCATCGCCATTCGCATTCTTAACAAGCTCGGCCTGCGTCGTGTTGGCCCGCTCGCTCAGGGCGACAACCTGTGCCGGGACCGTAGCCAGCACCTTGCTACCCTTCATGATGCTTACCTGCACGGCGGGGCCAGATCCTTCCCACTTGGCTGTGTATTCGCCCGCAGGAATCTGTGTACCGTTGACCTGCGCCGGTTGCGAGATTTCAAAGCTGCTCTTATGTGTATCGCCTGCCGCAAATGCGCTGAGCGTTAAAGCCAGCGACAATGTTGCGAGTATGATTTTGGAAAATAACGAGGACTTCATTACCGCTCCTTTTCCCATACGTGCCGGGAATTTTGTATGGCGGTCCGTATCGGCTGCGGCGAGAATTGCGAATTCTCGCCGATGGCCTACAATGCTTCACGAGGTTAAAGAAAAGGCGCGTGCTAACGCCACCTTTTCCGGGGATTGTTCACGCCTGAGGCCGCCAAACCATGGACGCGTACAATCCCTGAACCCGTGAAATTTTTCGTTTCATTCACTGCATCAGTTTCTCTGCTGACGCAGCACCTGTTTCCATCCCTATCTGCAAAGACGACGACAACCCCAGATTAGTTTCATGAAAATTCTGATCTTGATAATTCTTAGACAATCAGCAAAATGGCGGGTTAGCACATATTTCCATGCACTCTGATTTTTTACATTTCGTTGACAACTCATCACGTTTCCTAACAATTCCAGCACGTGAAGTGTTCGGAAATGAACAATGGATTTAGTGCAGGATAAACCAGAAGAAGAGAACGTTTGAGATCAGCATGCCTGTAACGGCGCATCCCAGCCAGAAGTTTTCAAAGCGGCTGTTGGGAGTGCGCATAATCCGGGAATTATTTGAGAGCAGCAGAATGTAAGCAAAGATCGGCACCAGCACAATTCCAGCAAGGGCTTGTGACCAGTACAGCACGTGGACAGTGTTCACGCCAAAGAAGTCGATCACAACGGAGAGAAAGACAGTGGCTGAGATCATCACAAAAAACAGCCGCGCATTCCACGGTTCCATGGAAAGACCTGATCTCCAGCCGGCAGCCTCAGCGACGCTAAAGCAAAGTGACGCTACCAGGATTGGCAATGCAATCAGGCCTGAGGCGATGATGCCCAACGCAAACAACACTGTTCCCATGAAGCCAAAAGATCCCAACGCTTCGGAAGCGGTGCGCGTGGTCATGGTTGCGGGGTCCGCCACATGCATATGTGACGCAGCAATCATGGCTGAGAGTGAAATCACGCACGCCACAAAAGTTCCCGCGTGCGACTCTGTCACGTGTGCTTTGGCCAGGCCTTCCGGCAAACCGCGCTTTGAACTCGTTTGCCAGACGATGACATCCGGCGTGAGCAGCGATCCAAAAATGGCCACTACGCCCATCATGTATCCGGAATTCACCTGCATACGCGGCAGAAGAACGTCTTTTGCCAATGCGGGAAAAGAATCCGTCACGCGATAGGCTGCCGCCACATAGGCCACCAGGATTAATGTCAGCGCGCCCAGGAACTTGGTGGTCCGCTGGTAGTTGCCAACGATGAGCACATACCAGACCGTGAATCCCACAATGGCCAGAAAAAACAGACGCGGCGACATGGTGAGCAGAGAGAAGCTGTCACTTACCGCAACAATATCTCCCACAATCATCATTAAATTGACTACCACAATCATCATGGCAATCAGCAAAGCGATCTTCCGCCCGTATTGTTCGCGGATCAGCTCAACCAGGCCCTTTTTTGTTTCCTGCCCAATGCGTGATGAAACTGCGAAAACACTGAACAATACCGGAATACAAAGCACCACTACCCAGCCCAGCGATGTGCCATAGCTGGCGCCTGCCACGGTTGCCGTAAGCACGGCAGCAGGATCCAGGTCCGCTGCACCGGCAATAATGCCCGGCAGCGTACGTGCCGCTTTGTTAAAAAACGTCGGCTCTGGAGGTTCAGGAGCGGGATTATGGGCCAGCCGAAGAGCTTCCATTAATTTATTAAATCCATTCACTTAGAAGCAGATGCAGCTCTGCTAGTTGGACAGGTTAAGCAAACTAAGGTGTTGTTCCTGAAAATTCCCGGCAGGGATATTTTGGGCCTGGCAACCCAACTTTTATTCTAAAAAGCAAATAGGTTTACCAAAGAGCTTGGAATACGGATGGAAATGGAAAAGGCTAGCTCCCACTCTTCACGGAGCTGATGTCCGAAAGAGTGGGTTTCTAAAAGAGAAAGTCATTCGCAGTACGGCTGCGGCATGGACTAAGTTGAGCTGGAAAGGCGTTCTTTTAGTCACGATCGGAGCGTGAATCACGATCTTTGCGGATTTTTTTCTTGGCCCGCTTGCGCGCCAGGGCCTGCTTCACACGCTTTTTCTCACCCGGCTTCAGATAATACGAATGCCGCTTTACTTCCTTGATGATATCTTCCGTTTGGACTTTCCGTTTGAACCGGCGTAGCGCATTTTCCAACGGCTCGCCTTCTTGTAGTCGGACTTCTGCCAAGCAAACCCTCCGTGCAGAGAAATAAAATATGGTGCACCTTAGAGGATACAACACTCTGCGCAAAAAAGCAGACCGATTGGCTCCCAAGCCTGCTGCAACATCAATTTATTTGCATTTTTCAGCTTTTTAAGTATTTTTGTCTTCAGACCGGCCCCAATCTTTTCTCCTTATTTACTTAACTCCACCGGCTTATGTTCTCTCTGAATTCGTGCTGGTCATTCCCTTTTTGGCACTGATTTCCACACCTACGCTGAATATTCCTCCCGTCTTGTCGGACATTTAACCGGTACTTAACCGCGATTTAACAGAAAAAGCTTAGACAAGTAAAGCGCGCGCTGAAAGGTTGCGCGACATTCTGCCCGGAGATGCTGCATGAGTCTGAAGGTTTCTCGCTCGAATGCCATCCTGACTTTTATCAGACAGGCCTTGGCGATGCTCATGGTCTTTCAGTTGTTTGTGGGAACGTCAGTTTCCGCTCTGGCCGAAGATAACGGCCGCAACAAACCTGCTCCAACGAGTGCCACAGTCACGCCAATTCAGCATGTAATCGTGATCATTGGTGAAAACCGCAGCTTTGATCACCTGTTCGCCACTTATAAACCAAAGCACGGCGCACAAATTGACAATCTTCTTTCCAAAGGCATCATTGATGACAATGGACGCCCGGGACCGAATTTTGCCCTGGCTTCACAAGTAAGCGCAGTTAACACAGCACAATACTCCATTGATCCAGGTGGCAAACAGATCTTCAATCCTCTGCCGCCGATGATGACGGATGGTGCTCCCACGAAAGCCAGTGACACCAATCCTCCACCGTTCGCCACGCTTGCTGCCGCGGAAGTCGCAGAGCATGATATTTTCCCCACCTTTGAACAGTTCCTGCTGACCGGCGCAACTGGCCTGCCCAGCAAAGCGATTGACACCCGTTTGACCAACGTCAACAACCTGCCGGCCGGCCCTTACGCGATTACTCCGTCCATAAAGTATGACGACTACACGGGCGACCCGGTCCACCGCTTCTTCCAGATGTGGCAGCAGTATGATTGCGACGCCCGCAACATTACCGCGAACAATCCCACGGGCTGCTTGCATGACCTCTTCCCATGGGTAGAAACCACGATCGGCACTGGCAATGGCCAGAAGCCACAGCCGCCGAACTTCACCGACCTGACTACCGGTGAAGGCTCCAACTCCATGGGATTCTTCAACGTCCATCGCGGTGATGTTCCTTACTTCACCCAGCTGGCTGATCAATTCACCATGAGCGACAACATGCACCAGTCCGTAATGGGCGGCACAATGGTAAACCACATCATGCTGGGCTATGCCGACATGGTCTTTTTCAGCGATGGCAAAGGCACACCGACCGTTCCTCCGGCATCTTTCATTGAGAATCCCAACCCGCAAACCGGAACCAACAACTTCTTTGATAACGACAACGGCGGTGCCGGCAACTTCACCAACTGCGCCGATCTCGGCCAGCCCGGTGTTGCACCGATCACCAACTTCCTGGAGTCACTGCCAAGACCAATCGCAGCCAATTGCGACGCCGGTCATTTCTACGCCGTCAACAACGTGAATCCCGGCTTCAATACAAATGGCACACTCGCTACCGGACAGGTGGTTCCACCTCAGACAGTTCGCCACATTGGTGACGCGCTGACCGATGCAGGTCTCTCATTCAAATATTATGGCGGCCACTTTGACCTCTCCGTGGCGGGCCTCCCCAACGCATATTGCGCTATCTGCAACCCGTTCCAGTACGCAAGCGACGTGATGGCGAACACCGCCACCCGCACCGCTCACGTACAGGACGTGGCTGATCTGCGTACTGACATCGCCAACAATACGCTGCCAACATTCTCCATCGCCAAGCCAGATGGATTGGTTGACGGCCACCCAGCTTCTTCCAAGCCAGATCTTTTTGAAGGCTTCGTGAAGGACATCGTGACCCGCGTTCAGGCAAGCCCGGAGCTGTGGAGCAATACTGCGATCTTCATCACCTTCGATGAAGGCGGCGGTTACTATGACTCCGGCTTCACGCAGGTACTGGACTTCTTCGGCGACGGCACCCGCATTCCGCTGATCACCGTCTCCGCGTTCTCACGCGGCGGCAACATCAGCCATGGCTACGCTGATCACGTTTCCATCCTCAAATTTGTTGAGCGTAACTGGAAGCTGAAACCACTCACGGCCCGCAGCCGCGACAACTTCCCCAACCCGATTACTTCCAGGGACAATCCTTATGTTCCGTTGAACAGCCCGGCGCTGAGCGATCTGTTTGATATGTTCGATTTCAACCAGCATGGAAACAGCGGCCCCGGCAGCAACGGTAACGGTGGTAATGGCGGCAGCAACTAAGAACTCTCTGCTTGTAGTAATGTTCTACTCTGCCGGTCAGGCTCATCCCCTGACCGGCTTTAATCATTTTTTAACAACTTCCATTTCAAATGGGTCTGCGGTAAAAGGAGAGCTGTTTTGACACTCAGCAGGCGCGATCTACTGCGCATGGGACTTCTATCCGGGGCAGCATTCGCGACACAGAAACTTTATCCGCAACTTACGCATGCTTCTTCACCTTCGGCGAGTCTCAAGCCGCCTGCGCTACCACAATCAGCGGAGCCTAAAAAGCCGCTCACGCGCTATGTCGATCCTCTACCAGTTCCTCCTACCATTCAGCCTGCGCAAGTTGGAAAACCTATCACTATCTCCATGAAGCAATGCCATCACAAGGCGCATCGTGATCTTCCACCAAGCAGCATGTGGGGTTATAACGGCATGTGGCCTGGACCGACCATTGAAGTTCGCAAAGGCCAGCCGCTCAGCGTTAAGTGGACAAATAATCTTCCCAACAAACATTTTCTTCCCATCGACACCACGATTCACGGCTCTGAAGCCAACATGCCTGAGGTGCGCACTATCACGCACGTGCATGGAGCGCAAGTGATGCCCGAGAGCGACGGCTATCCTGACAGCTGGATCACGCCCGACGGCAAGACCGGCCCTACCTATGATCCGCGGCCATCGCACTATCCCAATGAACAACCTGCCACCATGCTCTGGTATCACGACCACACCATAGGCATGACGCGCCTCAATATTTACGCAGGCCTGGCTGGCATGTTTGTGATTCGCGATGAAGAAGAAGAGCGCCTGAATTTGCCCAGCGGCGTTTACGAAATTCCACTACTGATTCAGGATCGTACTTTCGCGTCTGATGGCACTTTGCTCTATCCGCCTGCGGCAAACGGAACGCATCCTGCCTGGGTGCAGGAATTTTTTGGCGAAAATATCTGTGTGAACGGCAAAGCCATGCCGTATTTGGAAGTTGAGCCGCGCAAATACCGGTTTCGTCTGGTGAACGGATCTAACGCGCGCTTTTACCATCTTTCTCTTTTGCCGGCCGATAATACCGGGAACATCACAGGCCGTGTCGCGGACTCGCCTCCGTTCTTCCAGATCGGAACAGATGCCGGGTTGCTGCCCTTGCCGCTGCGCTTGCACTTTCTGGTTGTGGCGCCGGGAGAGCGCTTTGATATCGTGGTGGACTTTTCTGAGCAGCAAGGGAAATCATTTGCGCTGGTGAATGACGCACCCGCTCCGTACGCGCGCGGCGGTGAGTTTGTCGCGAAAGACGTAATGCTGTTCAAAGTCACCAAGCCGCTTGCAGGAAAAGATACCAGCGCATTGCCGGATACGCTGGTTCCCTTCTCGCCGCTCGATCCTTCGCATGCTGCGGCGGAACGCATTCTTGCCGTCACCGAAATGGATCGCCCGTCTGACGGCTACACCATCATGGGCATGCTCGGAATGAAGCACTGGTCTGATCCAGTCACGGAAGATCCCAAGGCCGGCTCAACGGAGATCTGGTCTTTCGCCAACACCACCGGCGACGTGCATCCGATTCACGTTCATCTTGTTCGCTTCCAGGTACTGAACCGGCAGCCCTTTGATGCCAACGTCTATCTACAAACGGGAAAAATTCAATTCACAGGAATGCCCATCGCACCGGAAGCCAATGAGCGTCCTGCATGGAAAGATACGATCAAGACTTACCCAAACTATCTCACTCGTGTGATCCAGAAATTCGACCTCCCGCCCGGGACGCAGGTCACACCCGGCAAGGAGTATCGCTACGTCTGGCACTGCCACATCCTTGAGCATGAAGATAACGAGATGATGCGGCCGTATAACGTTGTGGGCTAATAATATTTAGAGAAAAATCGTGCGGAGGATTGAAAAACGCCTGTCTCGCCAGATTAGAAATTCTAATCTTATTTTAATCTTGGTCTAATCTAGCGTGAATATGGTTTCTCACTCCTGAAAGTCTTTTCACTTCAGGTCTCCTTAGCGGGACGTCAGAGTCAGGAGTAAACATATCTCCGGCTCCATTCCTTTTTCTGCGAAGTACATGCATTTTGGTATTTGTCGTGCCGACAACGCCTTATCAGCGTTGGCGGAAACCACAGGGACCAGAGCAAGCATTACCCTTCCGGACTCAAAATCCCTCTAACAATTTCGTGCCTGCCTGATCAGGTCAGGGCGAAATAGCGGCCTCATGATTCCACGTGGAGACCGCGAGGAGAACCTATGTCCGACTTGGAGCGCACTTCTGCCACTCTCCCGCCTACCGGCAAGAGTACTCGCTTAAAATTCATAACCCTGTCCGTCACGGCCCTGTTATTTGTCCTGCTGGGTTCCATGGCTGCGCAGGCGCAAACAATCCCGCTTGTGGTAACCGCCACGGATGCTGGACGGTTCTATGGTGATCCGAATCCAGCATTCACTGGAACAATCACTGGCCTAAGGAGTGGTGACACCATCACGGTGGTTTTTAACACTGTTGCCAATCCCGGCAGTGCGGTTGGAAGTTACCAGATCGTTCCTACGCTCGTTGACCCAGACAACCAACTGGGAGCCTACGCGGTAACGATCAATAATGGCACGCTGACGGTTACTCCGGCTCCGCTGCTCGTGATGGCTGATGACGTTGCGCGCGCCGCCGGCAGTCCAAACCCCACTTTCACCGGAACAGTTTCAGGACTCAAGAACGGTGATGTCATAACCGCAACCCATGACAGCGCGGCAACCGCCGACAGTCCAGCGGGTTCGTACGCCATCGTGCCTACGTTGCAGGATCAGTCTGGCAATCTTGGCAACTACTCAGTGTCCGTGGCGAACGGAACGCTGACCGTGAAACCGTAACTGTAAACCCGGCGAGATGGAACTCTGGCCATCACGCCGTAACAGCAAACTTCTAGCGGAAATCATAATTTTTATGGGCTGGCCACGGATGGGCCAGCCCGTTTTTGTTTTGAACTACTGCTCCAGCTCGATCCACGCGGGAGCGTGGTCGCTGGCGTTCTCTTCGCCGCGCACCCATCGGTCAACGCCGCCGTCCACAAGCTGGTCGGCGATCGAGGGCGACAGCAGGAAGTGATCGAGCCGCATGCCTTTGTCTTTCGGCCAGCGCTGGCGTTCGTAATCCCAGAATGTCCAGAGCGGGCCTTCTGGTTGCAGCTTGCGCAGCGCGTCCGTCCAGCCTTGTTTCAGTAGGCGCGCAAATAACGCGCGGCTTTCCGGCTGGATCAGCGCGTTGTTGTCAAGGGAGCGCGTAGGGTAGATATCCTGCGGCGTGGGAACAACATTGTAGTCGCCGGCCAGAATTACTGGCACACCTGTGGCCATGAGTTCAGCAGCATGAGTTAGCAGGCGCTCAAACCAGGCAAGTTTGTAATTAAATTTTGGGCCGGGCTGCGGATTTCCGTTGGGCAGATAGAGTGACGTGACAAGCACTCCATTCACAGCAGCTTCAATGTAGCGCGCTTGATGATCGCCGGCGTCGCCGGGTAAGCTTGCACGGGTGAGAACGGGAGTGGAGTTGCGAGCGAGAATCGCGACGCCATTCCAGGATCGCTCGCCATGCCAGACAGCTTTATAGCCAAGGTCGCGCAGCGCCGCCGCGGGAAATGCGGACTGTTCGGCTTTGAGCTCCTGCAGGCTCACAACGTCCGGCTTAGCTTTGGCGAGCCAAGCTAAAAGATTGCTGAGCCGCTTGTTGATGTTGTTGATGTTGAAGGTTGCGACTTTCACCCAAACTTCTTTCTACTCGCGCGAAGTGATTGAAGATAGATGATCGCACACTGCGAATCAATTCCCATCCTTTCGCAAACGGCGCGAAAGGATGGGGCACCCGCAGTTACACTGGCGGTTATCTAAAAGACGTTCGAGCAGAATCCCTTGAAAAGGCCTCCCGGTCCAAAAGCTCCTGATTGAATCTGTCCCAGCACATTATTGAAATTGTTCAGGGCGAATACGTCAGTGCCAACCGGGTCCGGTACCAGGTTGAAAAACTGTCCGTTGGCGAAAGCAAATCCACGATTCACGTCCTGGGAATCAAAGTCGAGTCCCACGATGACGCCCTTATCATTAATCTTGAGCGGAAATGTATCATTCGAGCCGGGCACTTCGACGGTTGTGAAGACACCATTTTTCCAGGTAAAGCCACCTGCGTGGTCGGTTGACTCAGGACCGGTCCGAAAAACACCTACAATCACACCGGCATTGTTGATGCTGGCGGCAGCTGTCCCTCCCAGAGCGCCGGGGAAAGAGATGAGTGTGACCTTTCCCTGATGCAGCAAATAACTCTGATGAACGCCGTTCGCAAAGACAGCCCCGGTAATATCGCCCAGGTCATTGATGCCGGCTGCCGAAACATCTGCGTTGGGGAAACCAGGAAGCTTAATCTCAGTGAAGACGCCGTTGTGCACCATGAACGCATGCGACGGACCGTTGAAATTCAAAGTAAATGAACCCACAATCACGCCGTGATTATTGATGTCCCCCGGCCTGGTGTCGATGGAGCCTGGGAACCTGAAGTGCGTGAATACGCCCTGGCTAAATAGAAAGCCTGTAAAGGATTCAGTACCGGCGGGTGTAACCGAGGTTAGCGTTCCGACAATGGCCCCTTTGTCATTGAGATCAGACGGTGAAATGCTTGCGCGTGCAGGCAATGGAACCTTCAGCGGTTGTGTTCCGCATTGAGCCTGCGCAAACAACGCGGGACTGATGCTTAGAACGCTGCAAATAACTAAAGCTCGAGAGAGTACTTTTCTGAAAGGTGACATAAACATCCCCCTGGGATTTCCTAGACTGTCTGGGTCAGATGAGGAGCTCTGAAAAAAGGTGGGCCTATTAAGGTAGCAGCGCTAAGGTGCGATTGTCTCAATTTTGTATTCCCATGGCTGAAATTATGGGTTACTACGCAGACCTTAGCAGCTTTTTCTGTTGCTAAGCGCTTGAGTTAGTTCAGTTATGGTAGGCTACCGAGTGACACGGTCCTGGTTTGCTTGCTATACCACAGGTCCACTGTCACGCGGTCAGGAGGAGAAACGAGAAACTGCTGCGTGTTGGACACGGCGTCATTCAGAAGCGGGTCAAGTTCTACGAACTTATTGTCTTTCCGCGAAAAGAAGTGGACAGGGTTGTGCCATGGCTCGTGGTCTCCTGAACTTTCAAGTTTGTAAACGAAGAATTGCGAATCTGGCGTCCATGCGGCCCTTATGATTCCGTAGCCGTGTTTTCCATCTTCAGAAACATAGCTGCGCTCAGCTAATACATGGCCATCTATTGTTGTGAATTGTATGCGGCTCTCGGTTGTTGTCCCCGATAGCATTGGATAGCGAATTAAAGCAAACACGCTCCGGTCCGGCGAGATCATGTGCTCGGGTCTGGGCAATCCTTGCTGGCACGGCGGAGCAGGATCAACTGAAATTATCTTGATCGTCCAGACTTCGCGGCGGTAGGCACCCATATGTCCGTACCTGCCCAGCCGAGATACGTCTCCGATCAGCTTTATTTTTAAAGCTTCGGGATACCCTAAGGCTTTGATTCTTGCGTTCACATCGTAATCGCCTTCTTCTGACCAGTGGAGCCAGAATGGCCTCCGCGAACAGTCCCCGTCGGGAAGGAACGCCGACGTTTCAAATCCGCTTTCATAGGTTCCTTCCAGCAGCACTGCGTGACGACCTCCAGCCCAGAGAGCAAGTAAAGCAAGACAGATTACCGCGACGGAGAGCACCGCAAGCAGCGTTTTTCGTTTTGTCCAGGTTCGCATTGAATTTGCAATCCTCAGCGATGAAGCGGTGCTGCAAGGCAGTATGGCACACAAATCCATTTATGCGCTTCGCTTTGCCGCGCGCAGGCCGTGCTGCGCAAGGAAGAATTTTCTCTTGCCTTACGGGCATTTTCGCGTCGCTCTCCATGGCTGAAGCCATGAACTACCACAGCCCAGGAGGAGCTCCCATCGAAATTGAAAAAATGGCCCAAACGCTCGCTGTTGCGATAGCGATGACTAATATTCGGAGGCAATACTGATGACTAATATTCGGAGGCAATACTAAGGTAGTGATGATCGGTCTGAATGAAAGAGAGAAACGGGTTTAGCGGCATTTCGTTTCTGCATAATGCCTAACGCAATGATCTCATCCCGACGTCGTCTTGCCTCATAGTGCACGGGTTTAAATCTGGGCCCTTTCAAAGTATCGTGAATCCAAAATGTACTACCGTGAAGCGCATTTACATGCCCTGTAAGAATGCGATTAGGAATATCTTCCTCCAGCCATCTCCACTGCTCGTTTTTCGCACCCAATATTCGCTTTAGCTCGAAAGTACCTTTCGTTATTTTTCGCCAAACTGAAAGTTCTGCGTTCCATATCTTGGCTGACCTTAGCCGTACAAACATTGCTTCCCAACTCACACCATAGTGATTTGCTAATTCTTCAAGCGTAGCAAGGGAAACTGCTTTTCCTTTCGCCTGACGCTTGACATCAGTTTCGGGCATTAACAATTCTGCGGCACCCACGTTGCACAAACGCTCTTCGCCTTCGTCGCACGGGTGATTTGTAAATTTTATTTCCGGGACTTCCTCATAAAAAAACGTATGACAAAGCTCATGAGCAACTGTAAACCGAATACGGGTACTTGGTAAATCCGGCCGTAAAGCCATCTGGAAGCCGTCGTGAAAGTTATCCCCTAGAGGAATCAACGCACCATCTGCATTCAGATCTCTGTTTGTAACAACATATTTGATTTTGCGCGCTGGGAAAAATATTTCCAAAGGTGGAGCTGCCCCATTTTTTCTCTTGACGTGTTGACGCAAGTTTCTGATGCGCCCAAGGATTGCTTCGTCTGCATTTTTTAAGAGAGTTCCGTGGACCCGCTGTGCAAATCGATCGACTAATACCGACACAATAATCCTTTTTACGGTTAACTTGCGAACATTGATTGCTGGTTTGAGGGCTTGGATTTCTTCATTAATGCTTGATACGCTTCATCCCAATCCACTCTTCCCATGGGCCGAAGCTCATTTCGCATAGAGATAGGACTGCTCTCAACCTTTCGTAAAGAATAGTCACTGCGCCAATTCTCGAGCACTTCCATAGCCACACCTGCATCTAGGCCTGGCGTCTCACGTATCCACGCGTGCCAGTTCTCCTTGCTTTCATTGCAGATAGAATCATGTTGTTCTTCTTCTCCAAGCAGATACCCAACACTTTCACCCAAAAGGACGCTCATTCGCTTCAATAGTCGAGAGCTGGGATTTGAAACAGCGAGGTTTTCAACCATCATTGCTTGAAGATAATCCAGGGAGACGCCGAGATCCTCTGCAAATGTTTTATAATCACGAGACCTTTCATCGATAAGCTTCTTCAATCTGGGCCCAAAATCATTTCCATTCATCGCGGCAAAATATGCGGCATGTCGATAGTGCAATTTGATAATGTTTCTAAGTGCTTCAGTAAACTCGCCTTCATCGAAAGAAATGCCATCTTCCAGCGAACCCTTATAAGTTACATCAAATGCTTTGATAAAAGAGCCCGACATCATTCGTGACATTGACGACGGCACAAGGCGAATGGCAGGAACCCCAGCCTGAGTAGCTATCTCGTTTTCTTGACCGACGCCGTAGCTCGGACAGGCACAAAGGATTATTAGAAAATGGAAAGTTGAGGCTCGAGATCTGTCAATTAGATATACGGTAGATGATTTGAATTTAGAATTCTTTTTCGGATGCGTATGTTCACCAGGCCAATAAATATTGATTGCGGGTCTTGAAAACTCTTTAGCGCTAACGCATAGCCGTACATCATCGACAACACTTCTGACGGCAGCATCAGCGGCCTCATTCAGCCCTGTCAGTGGCGTGGCTAAATACCCGCATAGTTGTCGGGTCGTGTTATCCGCTGCACTAAGAATATCAGTCAGTTGTAAACCTAAAGCTCCGAAAAGTTTCTCAAGAACTTCAATGCTGGGCTTCTGAGCATTGTGTTCAATTTTAGAAATAGCGGATTGACTTACACCAGACAACTCATCAAGGTCGCTTTGGCTCAGCCCACGAGAATTCCTCAACGCGACTAGACGTGTAATTGCGTACTCAATTTCTTGCTGCTTTAGTTCTCTCATGCCATCACCTTCTCATTGACATTAAGGTGGTGTTTGCCCTTTTGCAAATCATTTTTCAAGAATGATATTCCGCTACAACTATTCCTATTCAAGTTGCACATTTAAAGACACTTATGCGGCGAGTATTCCTTGCCTACGGACGAAAACTACCCTTATATTTCTAATGTAAAGACGCGAGAGGTTTAGAAAGTGATTCACTTAAAAATTCCAGGCTTAGCGGATATTCAAATTAGCAAACCCAATACTCTAGAGGTTATCAGCCTAATAGTAGTGGCGATTACTCTAGCTATGATATTTTGGCGATATATAGCCGGGTGAAAAGTGAGGCGTATGAGAAAGAAGGCCCGGAAAGCTCGTCAGGCGCGGTTTGCCGACGAAGGTGAATATCAGCATAGAGCAAAAGAAAAGCTCGATCTGATTTACGAAGAAGTGAAGGTACAATGGTGTCCATTTCAAGGGCATGGTCGCGGTATGTATGCGCCGCGGGTTGACATTGGGGTAGGTCCATTTGCGATCGAGCAGCAATACGGGGACCGGTACACGCAATTACTCGTTGAAAGTAGACGCTTCATTAATCCCATTATTCAAATGCACAATCACAACGTTGAAGAGACAGGCGAACGGACATCGTTCGAAGAAATAGTTCACTTCAACGAGAATGCTCGGTGCCTCTTGTGTATCGAGATCGAGGACACGAACTCGAAAAAACATTGCCTTGGAAATCTTGTAAATGCTTCTGCTCTTGGCAGAATCGGGCTACTTGTCGCTCGTTCGGATAAGGCAATGCGAACATTCTTGCGTCAGCGGGTCTACCTAAGATTTCTCGCGAGTGTAGGAAAAAACAGTTTTAAAACAGATAATGCACTGGTTCTTACCGCCGAGCAATTTGATGAGTGTTTGGAAATACCTCGTCCTAACGCTGCGGCAGAAGCGAGGGAGCGATGAGCGATCTGTATGGAGTCGCGCTCGGAGGATTTCTTGGAATTATCGGCGGTGTAACAGGACAAATGCTGCAGAGCCGATTCACCGCCAGACGGGAGCGCAAGCAATGGATTGCAGATAGCCGCAAGGAGGAATATAGGGAACTTCTGAAAACGCTCACTCAAACGGCTACGTTTTTGATGGAATATAAGGGAACTCGATCTGGTATGGACCAGGAATACCAGAAGCGATTTAGGGAGATTTACGGAAATGGCTTGCGGGTTATTGCGGACCGCATCTTTATCGCCGAAGAAATCAAAGAAGCCAAAATCTATGATCGCTGGACTGCCGCGCTCGTTGAATTGGACAAGTCGAGTGACATCCATCCCTTTGATGAGGCTTTTGATCGGATTAGTGCGGACATCGTCAAATTGGCATTGAAGGATTAGTGGTAGCCAAGTGCATTATCGGAGGGCTTCGCAGGTCCCTCGGCTGCGCTCGGGACTTCGCCTGTGTGCTCAGACGCCCGCAACCCGGCTCAACTTCCACTTCACCTTCACGCTCCGCTCCACGGAGTCATTCGACCTTTGCTCGCCATTGACAGATGGAAACAAACTGGGCTAAAAGGCGATTTTCCCTCTTGACAGCCAATACCACTTTCGCCTATATTTCGGCGAAGAACCAGCAATTTAGTAATTGGTAGTTAGCCAAAGCCCAAGAATAAGACAATTGCCAAAATCGCCGCCATTGCCAGAATTTTCAATTTAAAACCTTCCAACCATTCGAACCTTAACTATCCAGCCGTGAATACCTTACGGGAGAAGATCCATGACAAAAGAAGAATTAATGACGACCATCCGGGAGTGTGCGGAGAAGATAGGCCATGCGCCGAGCGTCCCTGAGCTACAGAAGGCCACGAGCATAACTCTGCGAAATATCAGGAGAAGTTTTGGCTCCTATAGCGGGGCGCTGGAGGCGTGCGGGCTGACACGGCGCGGGGCAGGTTATGAGGTGAGCGAGAAAGAGCTGTTTGTGGAATGGGCGACGGTGGTACGCAATCTGAGAAAAGTGCCTACGGGCGCGGAGTGGGAGATGCACGGGGAATGCAGCCTGACTCCGCTGCGGAGACGCTTTGGAACTTTGGCCCATGTGCCCCAGGGCATGCTGGAATATGCCAGAAGAGCCGGACTGGAGAGCGCATGGAAAGACGTGATGGACATAACGGTGGCGCATTTGCAAGGTCTGCCGGCGCCGGATGGGACGTTCAGAGCGATCTCCTGTATGCCTTCAAAACCGGGCGAACTGAGGAACCAGCCGATCTACGGTACGCCCTTGATACCGTGGGCGCTGACGTACGCTCCGACAAACGAGATTGGCGTGGTCTATCTGTTTGGCACGGTGGCGCGGGAGCTGGGCTATGCGATTACACGGCTGCAAACCGAGTTTCCAGATGCGGAGGCGATGCGCCAACTGGATGAAGACCGGTGGCAGCGGGTGCGGATTGAATTTGAATTTGAAAGCCGGAATTTTATGGCGCACTATCACAAGGCGGAAGATTGCGATTTGATTGTCTGCTGGAAACATAACTGGACGGAGTGTCCGCTGGAGGTGCTGGAATTGAAAAGTGTGGTGGGAAAACCGAGCTAGGCCATCGGGAGAATCGGGAAAAGGAAGAGCTTACCGCGGATGAACGCAGATTGACGCGGATCAGAAAATCGGGAAAACAAAAAAGCTTTTACCACGGAGGACACGGAGGAACGCTGAGGAAAATCTGGTGATCGGGAAATCGGGACATCGCACGACATCGGAAAAAGCAAAGCTTACCGCGGATAGACGCGGATCAACGCGATCGGAGTAGAGATCGGAAACATTTGGTGAGGGCACGAAGATGCCGAGAAGTGGAGAAGCGCCAGATGTCGCGCAGGGAAAAAAAGCGCACCCCTTGCGAGGTGCGCTGTTAGTCAGGTGAGGAACAAGCTTAGTCGCCGTTTTGGTCAGAGCCCGGTTCAGCGGCGTGCATGACGCGGAAGGAGCTTCCACCGTTGGACCAGATGAGAACCATGGCGTCTTTATCCTGGGCCACGTTGCCGAGCTCGCGCTTTACATCGTCTGCGGTGGCGACTGGATGGCGGTTGACTTCAAGAATTACGTCACCGCGGCTGATACCCGCATTGTCAGCGGGGCTGCCCGGAACAACGTTGGCTACGATAACGCCTTTTACGTTTTCAGGAAGCTGCAGCTGTTCACGCATGTCAGCATTGAGGTTTTGCAAAGCAACGCCCCAGCGCGCTTTGCCATGTTCTGTGCCAGTAGCGGCATTTGCCTCTTCTGACTTCTTGCTGAGCCCTTCCAGCGTGACGGGAACGCTCATGCTTTTACCGTCGCGAAGAATGCTGAGAGTGACTTTATTTCCTGGTCGCTCAGCGCTGATGGCAGCCTGCAACTGGCCTGAGCTGTCCATTTTTTTGCCGTTGATTTCGGTGATGACGTCGCCAACTTTGAGGCCAGCTTTTGCGCCCGGGGAATCAGGCTCAACCTGGCTGACGAGGGCGCCGCTGGCGTCCTGCAGATGGAAAAAGGTAGCGTTTTCTGGAGTGACATCATTGATGCCAACGCCGATTCGCGCATGCTCAATTTTGCCGTCCTTGATCAGCGTATCGATTACGGGATGGGCTATCTGAGTAGGAATAGCAAAGCCCATGCCGGAGAAGCTGCCGGACGCGGAAATCAGAAACGTGTTGATACCGATGACTTCTCCGTGGGAGTTAACGAGCGGACCTCCGGAGTTGCCGGGATTGATGGCGGCGTCGGTCTGGATGAATTCTCCAGGCTTGCGGGCGTCGTCACTGTAAGGGTTGGGACGGTTCAACGCGCTGACAATGCCGCGCGTCACAGTAAAGCGGAAGTTAAATGGATTGCCGAAAGCTAGAACGGTTTGTCCGGGCTTAAGAGCCGTGGAGTCGCCCCAGGGAAGGCTGGCAAAGTTGTTACCGCTGATTTTAATTACAGCCAGGTCGGTCATTGGATCGGCGCCGATTAATTTTGCAGGCAGAACACGACGATCGTTCAGGGTTACCCGTATATCACTTGCCCCGTCAATCACATGGTTGTTAGTCACAATGTACCCATCTGAAGAAATGATGATCCCACTGCCAAGTCCGTGCTCTACGCGCGGCGTGGGACGCCCCTGCTGCTGGCCGAAACCAAACGGCCCAAAGAAACGTTGGATTTCATCCTGATCATTTCCAGAGAACTGCTGTTGTTTGGCTTTTGAAGCGACCGTCACATTTACTACCGCGGGTGTGACGTGGGCTGCCAGCTTTTCCATCGCCTGATCAAGCGCAGTGATTGCGCTCACACTATTATCGTCAAGAGCTGGGGCAGATGGCGCGGCTGTAGCTGCGCTGGCTGCATCAGGTTTAATAAATTCATAGCCTGCAAATGAGGCCACAAGGCCAAGCATTAGCATTGCTGCCAGCGCTTTACCCTTCAGACGTGATTTGATTTGCTGTATGCCGTTTTTCATTTCTTACTTCTTCTCCCGTTATCTGAATTACTCGATGATTGCTACAACTAGTTATTTAGTTTCTAAAGACCAGAGCTGGCCATCCAGCGCTGGCGCTGTGAAAGATTAAATTTTTCTGGGTTTAGACGTTGTCTTAGGTTGCGGCTGTACGCTGTACCGCACCACTTGCATCTGCCAACTTTGCTGCTCGCCGTTCGGAGTCTCTTGTGTCACCATTACCACCAGCTCTTCACGGACTGTGATGTAGCCTTGCGGCTGCTGTGGCAAGGGTGTCGTTTGCGGCGCTTGTTCCGGATAACTTGCAGCAGCAATCAGGCTCGGTGATGGAACAGGTTTGCTGACTGGAACTGTGTGTGTGTGAGCCACGTTCTGCCGCAGCGGACGAATACTCTTCTTTTTCGCTGGAGCAGCCTCATTACTACTGTCAGAACTCTCAGTCTTGAAAGCTGCCTGCACCGCGCGGACTGGCAATTCATCAGCAGCATGCGCTTGCATCAGCGGCGTTTTCGGAACTCCGGAAAAATGCTCGGGTTTTGCCCATGTTGTCGAAGCCATTGGAGCCTTGCTTGTGCTATCAGCAAAATGAACGAAGGCAGGCGCCATTGATGCTGGCACCGCCGACAATCCTGTCAGGATCATCACTATCGGTATTGCTGGCTTCCACAATCCAGTTGCTTTTGGCCGATTAGGATCCAGGATCATCGCCACCCGCGCGGTCAACTGCCGGACGCGCCCAACCGCCGCCTGCGCCAGTGCCAATTGTCTCCGTAAAAAGCTTCTCTCTGCCACACGCGCCAGGCACTCCGCGTATCCAAGCGGTGACCCAGAACGCGCCAGCACCGCATCGTCGCAGGCCATCTCACGATCCAGTGAAAGCTTGCGCTCAATCCACCACACACTGGGCAGGAAGAACAAAACTGCTTTCAATATTTTTTGCGCCAGATTGGTCCAGTCATCGCGACGAGAAAGATGCGCCAGCTCATGCAGAAAAATATATTTCAACTCTTCGGCCGGAGTGGATTCCAACACCCACGTCGGCAAAATAATGGCAGGCTTACGAAAGCCGATGGCCGTCGGCACTTCAAGATGTTGTGATACCAGCAGAGTTACAGAGCGCGATTGCTGAAACTCTTCAATCAAGTTGCGCAGCTCTGTATCCAATTCCTGCATGTTTACAGGAACAGCCTGCTTGCGCAATTTCCGCAGCTGCAATGTTGCCAATACCACACGCGCAAGTCCCGCCGCAGCGATCACCGCCCACGCAATGAAAAGGGCCAGCGCCCAGGACGCGGAAATCGTAACGCCGGCATGCTGTACTTTTTCCGCCGCGCTATTGGCGCTGGAATACAGACCTAACACCGGCAACAAGGCGGTCGCCAGCAAGGTTGAGAACCATACAACAAAGCTGGTGCGTGAATCTTTTCTTGGGAAGAGTTGCAGCAAAAACCAGACTGCTACAGCCAATACTGTTCCTGCAACAGCGCCAAAGAGCAGCCTGTCAGCGGCAGAAATCGCCATACCATGAAAATTCATTGTAAAGATGCCGGCAGTAAGGTTCATTGTTTCTCCCTCTGCTCCTGCAGCATCTCGCTCAACCGCTTTAGCTCGTCTGCGTTAATGCTTTTATTTTCCAGAATGTTCAAGACTAGGAGCTCATGCGAGTCTTTAAAAAACCGTCCAACCAGATTTTTGATCTCAAATCGCGTAGCTTCCTGCTTGCCGACCATCGCTGCATACACATGCGCACGCCCTTCCTTGGCATGCTGCACATAGCCTTTTTTCTCCAGAACGCGGATGGTGGTGAGGATCGAGTTATAAGCCAGTGGAATCTTCTCCTCCAGAGCTTCAAGTACTTGATGCACCGTCGCTGGCCCCTTCTCCCATAAAACTTCCATCAATCGAAGTTCAGCTTCCGTCAATGTAGGCGACTTCTTCGGTGGCACGGCCTTCCCTACTCCTCGGTTTTCCCTGAAAGATTTTCTTGTTACTTGTATAGACGCGTTTATACCGCAAATAGTAACTAATATTTTAGTTATTTTGTGTAAATTTTTGGGAGTGGATTTAAGCGATTGATTTTATTGATCTTATTTGGGCAGTAAAAACTGCGGCCGCTACCTCGACTTCACCCCTGCTCTTGCTTTCAGCCGCTCGCCTTGGTTCATTACTTTTCTCAGCTGCACCAGCAATACATCCACTGTTTCATAAAGCCGCTGGATCCCGCTTGTCTGCCAGCTTACGTCCTGGTCATCCAGATCAGCGCATAGATCTTTCAGCATCTGGGTTGATCGGCGCAGCCGCTCCGCAGCCAGAAATGACAAGACCTTATCTGGATCTCTCTGGGCTTCCGCCGCATTCATCAGTTCGTTCACAGTCCATGCCGTCATGCGGGTATTGTCCAGAATCTGGCGAAACTCCTGCAATGACGTTGCGTCTGGATTCGCTCCAGTCCGCAGTTCGATTTCTAATCCACGCAATTCTTCTGATAGTCGTTTTAAGCGACCGGAAAGGGTAACCTGGGCCGTTTGAATCATGCAGGCACCTCGCTTGGAGATTAAAAATATCCCATCACGCATTCGCACTGCATTAAAAAAAGTAAACTGGAGCCTGATTAGTGATTACCAAAGGTAACTAAATTGAGCCTGTGAATCTTATTTCATCAGGTGAAGAAGTTTTATTAGTATTTTCTAATGATTTGGAGCCTTCAAAGTCTGCAGAAAATTACACCTTTGCGGCAAGATACTGCTCTGGCGATTTCTCGAAAGCCTGCTTACATCCAGCACAGCAGAAATAGAACATCTTTCCCTGATACTCTGTTTTGTACTTGGCTTTGCTTGTATCTACTGACATGCCGCAGATCGGGTCCTTTGCCTGCGTATTGAGCACCGGCAACACTGAAACAGGCTGCTTGGGCTGCTGCGCTATTTTGGCCGCGTTCGCGCGCATGTGAATGATCTCTGCCAGCACGCTAACGGCAATTTCTTCAGGAGACTTTGCTCCGATGTTCAGCCCTGCCGGCGCACGCAGTTGGCTTACTTTTTCCGGTCTCAGCCCTTGATGCTGCAGATATTCCACTACCTTGGATGTCTTGGTTTTGCTGGCCACAAAGGCCACATAAGCGGCGTTGGTCTTAAGCGCCTGCTCCAGGGCTTCTTCATCGCCCTCACCCTGCGTTGAGACAACAATAAAAGTCTCGCGTGTAACTCTCGCCTTTTCCAGGTTGAAATCTTGCGCTTCAATCAGCTCCGCGCCGGCAAAATCCTCCGTCGCTGGCTCAGAAGAAACAACCGCTACCGCATAGCCTATTGTTGCGCCCAGCTGCGCCAAACACTGAGCTACGGGTGATCGTCCAAGAATCAGGATGCGTGGCTTCGGCAGCACCGGCTCCAGGTAGATATCCAAAGCGCCTCCACTATGGCACGTCATCGTGTAGTCGACAATTCCCTCTTCCGGATTGCTCGGTGACGGGCTGATCCGCACCAGCTTGGGTTTGCCTTCCGCCAATGCCTTGCGCGCTTCTTTGATGACAACCGGCTGCGCGCAGCCTCCGCCAATCCATCCCCAGCTTATTTCGTCGCCATGGATAATGGCTTTATCTCCCGGCTTGCCGGAAGTGGGCGGCTGGCAACGAACCACCGTCGCCGTCACAAACGATTCGCCCTGCGCCATTAACTCCGCCGTCTTTTTCAGGAACTGGTCCAACATCGCAAATCTCTTCTGGTGGCCTATTTCTATTATTGCCCAAAACCATCCGGCCCGATGTAGAAAACAAGCGTGGTAGTGCACAGCGTGAATAATTAAAACTTCGTCATCCCGAATCCCCGTCAACGAGAGCGCGCTTTCATCAGCTCGCGAGTAGGGGTGAGGGATCTTGCATAGCTTGAAATAATCAAACCGTACCTACCCAAACGGCCTTGAACAACAACTTTATGCATGCCTCAGCTGTGTTTCCAGATTCAGCAGGCTTTCCAGATTATGCGCCGGCACGAATACGTCGATATAAGGAAGCGCAGCGCTCATGCCGCGCGTGACCGGCTGATAGTCCGTCATCCCCAGCAACGGATTCAACCAGATGAGCTTGCGCACACGCCGGCGAATATTACTTAACTGCGTTGCCAGCATTTCCGGATCGCCCGTGTCCCAGCCATCACTCAGGATCATAAAAACCGTATCGCGAGAGAACAGCCTTCTCCCGTGATGCAAATTCAGATCGCGCAGTGACTCTCCAATCTTTGTTCCGCCAGACCATCCCACGGCGCGTTCAGCCAGCGATTGCAGGGCCTCCCGCAGCTGCCGCGTTCGTAGAGTCGACGTGATCTCCGTAAGCTGTGTGCTGAAAAGAAACGTATCCACCCGCTTGAAATATTTCTGCAATGCAAAGGCAAAGCGGACAAAGAAGATGCTGTAAGGATTCATTGACCCGCTGACGTCCAGCAAAATTACCAGCTTCAACTGCTGAAGCTTGCGATTGCGAAATTCCAGGTCAATCAGGTCGCCTCCACGGCTGATACCCCGGCGGATGGTCCTGCGCAAATCAACCTTACCGTACCTCGCAACGTTCTTGACCCGCCGCGACAACCGCAAGCTCATTTGCTGCAGCAATCGCAAAGAAATGCGCTCCAGCTCGGCAAGGTCAGCAGACGAGAGCTCAGAAAAATCTGCCTTCTTCAACCTCTCGTTTACCGTGGCGCCCAGAACAGATTTGCCTTCGCCTTCAACCGCAGCGGAGCTGCTCTGCCCAATCAGGGGCATGGCACTATTTTGCGGCAAGGGATCGCCGGTAATTTTTATCATGCTCCTGTCATGCTGCGGCAGTTGCGGAGCTCCGCGCGGCTTCTCCCAGAATGCAGCAAAGATTTCGTCAAAAGCCTCCCAATCATCTTTTGACGAACACAGCACGGCCCTCAGCGCAAATTTCAGGTTTTGCCGCTCCGCAATTCCCACCGCCTGCACAGCGCGCAGCGACTCAAGGCTTTCTTTTACTCCCACGGAAAGCCCGTTTTCACGGGCATAGCGGCAGAACTCAACGATTCTCTGATCCAGACCTGGCAGCGTCTGCAACGCCATACTTAACCAACTTCCGTCAGCATCTTCTCAATCCCGGCCGCCTTGATCTTGGCCACGTCTTCCATCGATTTGGAAAGACAGCCTAGCGTGCTGTCCACTGATTCAAGATCAAGTCTGGCTTTCCCCAGTGACATCAGTGCTTGCGCCCAGTCCAGCGTCTCAGCAATACCCGGAGCTTTCATCAGGTTCAGCCGCCGTACCGCCTGCACAAACAAAACAATTTGCCGTTCAAAATCTTCAGCGATTCCCGGCAGGCGCGCTGCAACAATCTTCATCTCTTTTTCCGCGCTGGGATAATCAATCCAGTGGTACAGGCAGCGCCGCTTCAGTGCATCGCCCAGTTCGCGGCTGCGATTGGAAGTCAGCACAACCAGCGGCAGATGTTTCGCTTTGACCGTTCCCAGCTCAGGGATGCTGATCTGAAAATCAGAAAGGAGCTCCAGCAAAAACGCTTCAAAAGCCTCATCTGCGCGATCGACCTCATCAATCAGCAAAACCGGTGACGTTTCTTTTTCCTCGATCGCCTGCAGCAATGGCCGTTGCAGCAAGAACTCGCGGCTGAAAACATGCTTCTCTTTTTCCTCGACCGACTGGCCGGTGCGCTCTTCAATCTTGATGGCCAAAAGCTGCTTCTGATAATTCCATTCGTAGACGGCCGAATTTACATCCAGGCCTTCATAGCACTGCAGGCGAATGAGCCGCGTTCCAAGAAATGTTGCGAGCGATTTTGCCACTTCAGTTTTGCCCAGCCCTGCGTGGCCTTCCAGCAGCAGCGGCTTGGCCAGGTTGACGGCCAAAAAAGCTACGGTCGCAAGCGCAGGATCAGTGATGTATCCCAGCTGCTCCAGCCCGCGCGCCAGATCACTGGGATCGCGAACAGCTTTGTCTTTTGGAAGAGTGAGAGAGGGCATTACTTGACGCCGGAATCGTCTGTTGGCTTGGCTGGATCAGATTTTGTCTCTTCGCCTGACTGCTTGGAAAAAGATGCTTTCAATGCAGAAAACGCCAGCCCCACGCCGCTGATAGGCTTCGCAGCCGCTGCCTCTCCACCAGCGGCATCAGGAGACTGCAACTGCCTGCGGAAATTATTCACGAACTGCTCAAACATAATGTTTGAAACTTCCGTGATTACACGGGCGCCCATCTGGGCCAGGATTCCCACTACATTCAGTTCAGAGGCGTTGATGACTTGCGTTCCGCCATCTACGGCTTGCAACTTTCCCGTCATCTTCATCGACGCGCTGCCTTTGCCTCTTGTGTCCTGCCCCTTGCCCAGAATCTCAATCTCATGCGCGGCATCATCTTTCCGCACAATCTGGACTTCACCTTTGTAGTCGGTCACGCTTGGACCTACTTTTACCTTGATCGTGCCTTTATAGGTCTTCTCGTCCACCTGGTCTGTAATTTGCGCTCCGGGTACGCATGTGCCCACCTTTTTTGGATCGCTCAGAAAGGTCCACACTTTTTCCATTGGCTCGTCGACCCGGAACGTCTTCTCAATTTTTATTGCCACTTTTCCACCATAGACTTCTGACCCTTTGCACCCCATGCGGTGAAGCAGAACTCCAGTTCACCATAGTCCTTTAATTCTCTGCATCCAAGGGGTGGAGCAGGGCTTTAGCCCTGCGGTTATACCTGCAACGATTTCCGGCTTTAACCGCTGAGGTACTATCCCGTAACACCTTTTTCCTTCAGGATGTTCCACACCTTCCACGGCGTAATCGGCATATCAATGTGCTTCACGCCCAGATGCGATAGCGCATCGACGACTGCGTTCACAAACGCTGCAGGCGAACCAACGTTCGGGGATTCTCCCACACCCTTCGCGCCAAATGGATGGTGCGGTGACGGCGTGCAGGTAAGCCCTGTCTCCCACTTCGGCGTTTCCACCGCGGTAGGAATCAGGTAGTCCATAAACGTTCCGCCGGAGACGTTGCCGCTTTCGTCGTAGTCGATCAACTGCATAAAGGCGATTGCCAGTCCTTCTGTCAGCCCGCCGTGAATCTGGCCTTCCACAATCATCGGATTAATAACGTTACCGCAATCATCTACCGCAATGAACTTGCGAACTTTGATCTCGCCAGTTCCTTTATCAATATCGACCACGGCGATATACGTTCCAAACGGGAACGTCAGGTTTGGCGGATCGTAATAATTCACGGCCTCCAGCCCTGCTTCCAGACCCGGTGGGATGTTGGTGTAAGCCGCGAACGCAATCTCTTGGATTGTTTTCGATTTACCCGGAGCGCCCTTCACAAAGAATTTTCCCGGCTCCCATTCCAGGTCCTCTTCACTGGCCTCAAGCAGAAAGGCGGCAATCTTCTTCGCTTTGTCGCGAATCTTTCTTGCTGCCATCGCGGTTGCAGCGCCAGAGGTCGGTGTGCTGCGGCTGGCATAAGTTCCCAGCCCGTAAGGAGCTGTATCGGTATCGCCCTCTTCAATGATCACGTCTTTTGCCGGAATGCCAAGCTCCTGCGCCACGATCTGGGCATACGTCGTCTCATGCCCTTGGCCCTGGCTCTTGGTTCCCATGCGGCAAATAGCTTTGCCCGTGGGATGAATACGAATCTCCGCGCTATCAAACATCTTGATGCCGGCAATATCGAACGTATGCGCCGGGCCGGCTCCCACAGCTTCAGTAAAGCTGGAGATGCCGATTCCCATCAGCTCGCCCTTCTTGCGTTTTTCTTCCTGCTCCTTGCGCAGCTCCTTATAGCTCACCATGTTCAGCGCTTTGTCCAGCGCGCCTTCATAGTTGCCGCTGTCATAGGTCCAGCCGAGCGGAGTGTTGTATGGAAATTGATTCGGCTGGATGAAATTCTTACGGCGCAGCTCTGCCGGATCCATCTTTAGATCGAACGCCAACACATCAACCGCACGCTCAATCAGGTAAGCAGCTTCAGTAATGCGGAAGGAGCATCTATAGGCGATTCCGCCCGGCGCTTTATTGGTGTAAACACCATCTACTTCGCAAAACGCCGCCGGATAATCATAAGAACCGGTGCAGACGCTGAAGAGACCTGCTGGAAACTTTGTCGGCTGCGCAGCAGCGTTGAAAGCTCCGTGATCGGCCAGCGTTTTCACGCGCATGGCTTTGATCTTGCCGTCTTTGTCGGCGGCAAGCTCTGCCGTCATGTGATAGTCGCGGGCAAAGCCTGTGGATTGCAGATTCTCAGAACGCGTTTCAATCCACTTCACCGGAACGCCCAGCGTGAGTGATGCCACCACAGCGCAGACATAGCCGGGATAGATCGGCACCTTGTTCCCGAATCCGCCGCCAATGTCCGGCGAGACCACGCGAATATTCTGCTCCGGAATGCCGCCCACCAGCGCAAAGAGCGTGCGATGCGCATGCGGTGCCTGCGAAGTCAGATAGACCGTCAAACGCTCTGTGGCTTTATTAAAGTCGGCCACGCAGCCGCAGGTTTCCAGCGGCGCCGGATGGCAGCGCTGTGAAATGGCATGCACTTTTGATTTGACTGCGGCGCTCTCGAAGGCTTTGTCCGTGGCAGCTTTATCGCCCACTTCCCAGTGGAAAATATGATTGCTCTTCTCTTCGCGATCTTCACGCAGAATCGGCGAACTTGGGTCCGTCGCCTTGTGCGGATCAACCAAGACCGGCAGCTCTTCATAATCCACTTCCACCAGCTCTGCCGCATCCGCGGCAACGTAGCGATCTTCAGCTACAACAAACGCCACTTCCTGCGCCTGAAAAAGAACTTTACCTGTAGCCAGCACCATCTGCTTGTCAAAGAAGAGCGTAGGCATCCACGCCAAATTTGCCTTGGCCAGATCTTCACCGGTAATGATCGCCAGCACACCGGGCAGCTTCTTGGCCGCTTCCGTATTGATGCTCTTGATCCGCGCATGCGCGTAAGGGCTGCGCACCATGTGGCCAAAAACCATGTGAGGAAGGTTCACGTCGTCAACATAATTTCCGCGTCCCTGGATAAAGCGCGAATCCTCTTTGCGCTTCATCCTGTGTCCCATGCCGCTGATTTCAGGGCTCGTCTTTTCCAAATCCACCAATCCGGGACTTGCTTTTTCCATTTCCATTATTTTGCCCCTCCTTGCGCAAGTTTGTTGGAGGCGAACTGTACGGCCTTCACAATGTTCACGTACCCGGTGCAACGGCAAAGATTGCCGGAAATCCCCCAGCGAATCTCTTCTTCCGTTGGCTTGGGATTTTTCTGCAGAAGTGCGTATGACGAGATCAGCATGCCCGGCGTGCAAAAGCCGCATTGCAACGCATGCTCTTCTTTAAAGCCTTCCTGCAGCGGATGCAGCGCGCCATTCGATGGCAAGCCTTCCACAGTCATAACCTCTGCTCCATCTACCTGAACGGCGAACATGGTGCATGATTTCACGGTCTTCCCATTCACCAGAACGGTGCAGGCGCCACAGTTGCTCGTGTCGCAACCGACGTGCGTTCCCGTAAGCCCCAGTTGCTCACGGATAAAATGCACCAGCAACAGTCTTGGCTCGGCAGCAGCTTCGCGGTCCTTGCCGTTGATCTTGACCTGAATCAATTCCTTTTTCGCCATACGCATCTCCTCCGTCTGCTGCGGATTTATTTGCTGGCCCGCTCCAAAGCGCGGGTAAGCGCACGTTTGGTAAGTTCTTTGATCAACCCTTTCTTATACTCTGCCGGACCGCGAAGATCAGCGCTTGGGTCAGCCGAATCCATGGCCAATTGTGAAGCTTGATTAATGAGTGCGGCATCCGGTTTCTTGCCACGCAAAGCATCTTCAGCGCTCTTAGCGCGCAACGGTGTAGGACCAGCATTCGTTAACCCAATGCCGATTTTCTGAATTGTCCCTTTGTCATCGAGCGTGACCTGGACCGCTGTTGCTGCCGTGGCAAAATCGCCGACTTTGCGCTCCAGCTTGAAATAGGCGCCACCACTGTGCGCCGGAGGAATTGGAATGCGAATCTCTGTAAGAATCTCGTCATGTTCAAGCGCAGTGGTAAAAAGTGAGACAAAGAAATCGTCAATCGCAATCACACGCTCGCCTTTTGCGCCGGTAGCCACAACTTGCGCTCCCATGGCCAGCATCGTGGCGGGATGATCATTCGCCGGATCGCCATGTGCAAGGTTGCCGCCCACTGTCGCCATGTTTCTGACCTGCGGATCAGCAATTACCGTGGCCGTATCCAGCAGTAACGGATACTTTGCCCTCACCACGCTCGATGCTTCCAGTTCGGCTTCACGCGTAAGGCCGCCGATCTTTAAAAATCCGCCCTCTTCTTTTACGTAAGAAAGACCGGAAACCCGATTGATATCAATCAGGTGGCTGGGCCGCGCCAGGCGCAACTTCATCATGGGTATCAGGCTTTGGCCGCCGCTTAGGATTTTGGCGTCGTCACCGTGTTGTTGCAGCATTGCCACGGCTTCAGGCAGGGTTTTGGGCCGGAGATATTCGAAAGCTGGCGGTATCATGGTCCACCTCTTTCAATGTCAAAATACCAATAGCGACAAACGATTTATCGCGCTATTTAGGGAGGTTTCACTTATACCACAGTGGCCATTGCAGTGAAAGTCTCACCTATCGGTGGAAGTTCGTTGAACTGAGATGATGCCGGGCATATCATACGCGTAGCAATATTCCCTATGGATCTTTACGCCAAAGCGGCAGAGTTTGCGGCCCAGCATTTGCCTTTTGCCATTGCCACCGTGGTGCGCGTGGAAGGTTCTTCGTCCGCGCGGCGCGGATCCAAGGCTCTGATCGACTTTCAAGGCAAGATCGTGATGGGCTGGGTTGGCGGCGGCTGTGCTGAAAGCGCGGTCCGCAGTGAGGCGTTACGCTGTATGCGTTTAGAGGCCCCGCAGTTGATTACCCTGGACATGCAGGACGAAGTTCTGGGCGTGGGCATGCCCTGCGGAGGAATGATGGACGTCTATATTGAACCGGTTCTTCCCCTCTCAGAGCTCATCATCGCCGGCCACGGACGCATTGCCGAAACACTGGTATGTCTTGGCAACCTGATGAACTTTTCGGTGACTATCCACGATCCTTCCGCAACGAAAGAAAGCTTTCCTGATGCGCAACGTATCATTGATAAAGATTTCAATGTTTCTGAAATCACTTTTGGACCCAATACATATGTAGTGATTGCCACGCTGCACAAGAATGATCACATCTGGCTGCAGCGTGCGCTGGAAGGGGAAGCTGCCTATGTTGCGTTGATTGCCAGCGCACATCGTTCACGGCTTGTTCTCGACTACCTGCTGGCGGAAGGCATCTCACAGGAAAAAGTTGACCGCGTATGGGCCCCAGCCGGATTGGATCTGAAGGCCGCCGGGCCAGAAGAAATAGCGTTAAGCGTGATGAGCCAGATTGTTGCCATTAAGCGCGGGGGCACGGCCGCCCCTTTGAAAACCACCAAGGAACATCAACTGGACTCTGAATCTATAGCGGGAACTGCTGACAAGATCATTCAACATTGTGACATTAACAAGCCGGAGTAGTAGGCCATCGGCTTCACTGCGCTTTCCGTCGCCGGATTGAAACGATTTCCGCCATAATGCTCAGCGCAATTTCCTCCGGACTCTCAGCTCCAATCTCCAAGCCAGCTGGAGCATGAATGCCGGCAAGCTTTTCTGCTGGATATGATTTCAATTTCAAGCTGCGCATAACTTCGTCCGCGCGTTTTTTATTGGCCAGCAACGCAATGTAAGCAGCGTTTGCCTGCAACGCATGCTCAATGGCTTCTTCGTCAAACAATCCTCTGCTCGCAACTACGACATACTGTTCCCTGGCCGTCCGCAGCAATGAGAAATCCAGTACATGGAGAATCCGGTCAGCTTCCGGCATTTCTAATAAAGGTAGAAGCGGATCAACGACCGTTACCGTGAAATTCAAGATGCGGCCGAACTTCGCAAGAGCTTGCGCCATGTCATCTCGTCCGGCGATCACAAGCTCTGCTCGATCTGCCGGAATGCCTTCCCTGCTTTCGTGCGGTGGAATCGCCTGATTCTTTGGCGCACTATGCCGCGCCACATACCACTTCTCCAGCTTCTGGTATTCCTCCTGGCTATCGATATCAAGAAGAATGCCGATATCGTCCACCGCCAGCTTATGGATATTTTCCGTGTGGTTGCCGAATATGGCGCGGCATCCTACATCTCCGGTAAGCCCTTGCAGTTCGGCAAAAACTGACCGGTCCAACAGCACCGGATTTCCACGGAAGCCATTAAAAGCAGGAATAACAATTTGCGGCTTCTGCTTCTGATGACATGCAATGAGCTGATTGAGCGTTTCTGCACGCACAAACGGCTGGTCCGCCAGCACAATCAATGCAGCTTTTGCATCAGCGCCAAGCGCCGCCAGCCCCATGCGTAGTGATGTTCCCATGCCTTGCTCGTATTCCGGATTGCGCACAACCTCGATGCCATCCGTAGAAATTTCTTTCTCAACACTTTCCGCTTCGTGGCCAAGCACAAGCACAATCTGGCTCACATTCGATGCGCGCACATTTTCCAGCGTGCGCTCCAGGATTGTTTTTCCGCCCAGACGAAGAAGCTGTTTAGGCGTGCCCATGCGCCGCGACATTCCAGCCGCCAGCACAATCGCAGAAACTCCTGAGTCAACTCTTTGTTCACTCATTGCCTAGCACAGACTACCATCAACTTTATTGGAGTCAATTGCTGTGCGTTGCGCCTTTATTCTGGAATTTGTTGTACCGTATTCATACGGAGACTTGTCGGAATGCAAAAAACTGAACTACCTGAACCATGGCTGCGCGGCACATTGACGGATATTCCTGCCGTACAACGTGGTGTGTTGCATGCACTTGAACTGGCAAAAGAAGACCTGGAGCGCTGGTGTGATGGCCTGAGCGATCAAGAGCTGAATGCCCGCCCTGGAGGCATTGCGCCCGTAGCTTTTCATATCCGGCACATTGCACGAAGCATGGATCGCCTGCTTACTTACGCTGAAGGCAATCAGCTTTCTGCAGAGCAGATTTCGCAAATGAAAGGCGAGATGGACCCGGGCGAAAATAAAAATGAATTGCTGGCCGGGCTTGTAGTGGCCTTTGCCAAAAACAGCAAGCGCATCCGCGCATTTTCGCCTCAGCAACTGGAAGAGCCTCGCTTCGTGGGCAAAAAGCAGCTTCCTGCATCGGTCGGGGGACTGCTTGTCCATGTGGCCGATCACACTATGCGCCATGTAGGACAGGCCATCACCACGGCGAAAATCGTAGTCGCGCAACGATAAATCGAGCCGCAACAATATTCACCAAGATGAATAAGGTTTTTGGGGTGATTTTTCCAACTTAATATCACACCGGCCATCCTGTACGCATTTGTCTGCATCAGGAAAACACCGCAAAATCATTGAGAAATCCAGCTCTCAATTCAATTAAGCATGCATCGAAATATTTGTAGCAAAAATATAGATACATGCTTCTACACCTGAAAAAAGCGGCGTTGTGGGGAGTCTGTCTTTCAGTCATTATTTGCTGCGCACCAACCCGGTCGGCTGCGCAACAACGCCAATCATCCATCAAAAGATTTGATGATGGCTTTTCTGGAAATTCTGAATTTGCCGGCGCTGTTACTTTCGATCCGAAAAGCCTGCTGCTTTTGCTTGGCACTGAAGTTCAGCAGACAGATATGGACTGCTCACACTTTGTGCAATATCTCTACGAGCAGGCTGGTCTCTATTACGAATACATGCCCTCACGCGTCCTCTATGAAGGAATTAAGGAATTCAAAAGAGTGGTGCATCCCAAGCCCGGCGACCTGATTGTATGGAAGGGACACGTAGGCATTGTGGTAAATCCAAAAGACACCACCTTCCTGAGCGCACTGAATTCAGGGGTTAAGACCTCATCGTACCAGTCCAATTACTGGAAGCAGCGCGGAAGACCGCGTTTCCTGCGCTATGCTCGAAAGCCACAGGACGCCCCGGCACTGACAGCTGGAAGCGTTTCATCCTTTGCCAGCGCGCAAACAAGTTCAGGCAGCGATTAAGACATCGCTGCCTGATAAATTCATTTCTTTTATTTCTGGTAAACCTTATACGTGCGCAGCAAGCGCTTGCTGAGCAGCTGCAGCGGCCATTTCTTTGTACCATGCCACTGTCCGTCTCAGACCTTCCTCAAAGCCCACAGTCGGCGAATACCCAAAGTGCTTTTGTGCCAGGGAAATGTCAGCCAGGGAGTGCTTCACATCGCCGGTGCGTGTTTCAGCAAATTTTGGCGGCTCCGCAAAACCAATGATTTTGCCCAGGATGGCATAGGTCTGTTTCAGTGAGAACCTTGAACCTGTGGCAACGTTGAAAACCTTTCCAGACACTTCTTTTGCCGGCGCATGGCAGGCTTTCAGGTTTGCCTGGACAGCATTTTCCACAAAGGTAAAGTCCCGGCTCTGTTCGCCATCGCCAAAAATGGTGGGCGTTTCACCGCGCTGCATCTGCGTGATAAATTTTGCCAGCACGCCGGAGTACTGAGAGTTCGCATCCTGGCGCGGTCCAAAGATATTGAAGTAGCGCAGGCTCACCGTTTCCAGGCCATAAACCTGTGCGAATGACTGCAGATAATATTCGCCTGTAAGCTTCTGAACGGCATAGGGTGAGATCGGCTTAGGCAGCATATCCTCACGCTTGGGCAGCACTTCACTCTCGCCATAGGCGGAAGACGAGGCTGCATACACCACGCGCTTTACGCCCGCATCGCGAGCAGCCAGCAGCATGTTGAGCGTGCCGTTTACGTTCACCGCATGCGTCAATACCGGATCGATTACAGATTTCGGCACAGATGGCAAAGCAGCCTGATGGATGACGTAGTCGATGCCTTCGCAGGCTGTCGCCAGGCCAGCCGGATCAAGCAAGCTGATGCGACGGAAATCAATCTGCTTCTTGATGTCTTCAATGTTTTCCCACTTGCCGGTGGAAAAATCATCCAAACCGCGGACTGTCTCTCCGCGACGAACTAACTCATGTGCAATTGACGATCCTATGAATCCGGCAATGCCGGTAACAAGATATTTTGCCATTCGACTATCCCTTTCATCAGCGCAGCACTTGGGGCCGCAGTTTCGCTTACGTTAGTTGACCTTGGCGCGCAATACAGATTCGCGGTTGCTGGTGATAGCGGGGGACAAGCCATGCTGCTTGATCTTGTACAACAGAGCCTTGTAGCTGATGTTTAATTCTGCGGCAGCCGCCTTGCGGTTCCAGTTGGCGTCATCCAGCGCACGCTGAATTTCCCTGGCTTCCGCATCATCTTTCAGGCTGCGAACCAGAGCTTTCAGTCCGCCACGGCCTGCCGGTGTGCTTCCTTCCTCAGAAGCGTCATTCCCTTTGTTTTGTAATTCGTCCATCATCATGGTCTCGTCTTCCAGGACCAGATAGCGCTTTACAAAGTTTCCTAACTCGCGCAGGTTGCCGGGCCACGGGTAGCGGAGGCATTCCTGGATCAGTTTGTCAGAGACAGGCAAAGTATTCTTGCCGAACTGCCGCGCCATCTTGTTCATGTAATAGCGGAGTAGAACCGGGATTTCCTCGCGGCGCTCGCGCAACGGAGGAACGGTGATGGTAAAAGCGTTCAAGCGATAATAGAGGTCCTCGCGCAGCGTGCGATCGGCCATGGCTTTCTTCACATCAATGTTGGTTGCCGCCAGAACGCGCGCATCCACTGAAACGTTTGCCCGGCCGCCCAGGCGTGAGAATGTTCCGTCCTGAAGCACATGCAGCAATTTGGCCTGCAGTGCTGCGCTCATTTCGCCGATTTCGTCGAGCAGGATGGTGCCTTTATGGGCCAGCTCAAATTTTCCCGGTTTGGATTTGCTGGCGCCAGTGAAAGCACCTGCTTCATAGCCGAACAACTCGCTTTCCAGAAGGTCGGCAGGCAGCGCTGCGCAGTTCACCTTCACCATGGAGCGGTGCGCGCGGATTGACATCTTATGGATCAGTCGCGCCAGAATTTCTTTGCCCACTCCGCTCTCACCCAGCAGCAGGACCGGCACATTCACCTTCGCGATCAGGGCAACCTGTGAGCGAATCTGTTTCATCGCCGGGCTTGCCGCCAGGAAGAAAAGATCGTCATCCAGATCGTCCACCAGTTCGGTTCCCTTTGGTTCTTGAATCATCTGCGGCCTGGGAATTACGCCAAGTGCTTTACGGATCGCTCCCGAAAGCTGTGGAGGAAGAAAGGGCTTGGTCACGTAATCAGACGCGCCCAGCTTGATCGCCTGCACAACTTTGTTCGTGTCATTCACGCAGGAGATCATCACAACTTTCTGCTCAGGGTGGATCTTCTTGCAGCTTTCCAGTGTCTGCAGGCCGTCCATGCCTGGCATCACCAGGTCCAGCACAATCAAGTTCGGCGCGGGACCACGGTTCATACGCTGCAAAGCTTCTTCACCGCTCGTGGCGGTCTCAACGTTGTAGTTATCAATCTCCAGCAACGTCTTGGTATAACGAAGTACACTTGGCTCGTCGTCGACAAGTAGTATGTTTGGCGCGCTCACTTACCCTCCTGATTTCACTTGGGCCAGTAACATCGAAAACTTGCTTCCTTTACCCGGCTCGCTTTCAACCCAGATCACTCCCCCGTGCGCCTCTACGAGACGACGGGCGATGGCCAGACCCAGGCCGGTGCCGCGTGCGGAAGCCCCTGGCAACTGCACAAAATCTCCAAAAATTTCGTCGTGGTGCTCTGCTGAAATCCCCCGTCCACTATCGACTACATCAATGCGAACGGCATTTTCAATCTTGCGGTTCTCTTTCCGTTCCACGTTGAACAGAAATTCACTTTGTGCTTTGCGTCTTTCCCAGAAGCAGGACGTTACGCTGATCACGATTCGTCCCTGCGCCGGCGTATGTTTCAGCGCATTATCAATAAGGCTGGAAATAACATGTTGCAGCTTCATTGGTTCAATCCGAACCTTGGGGCTGCCGCTGGATGGAGCAAATTGGAAGCGGATGCGTTTCTGTGTCGCCGTGGGTGACCAGTAATCAAATATCTCGCCAACGCTTTGGTTGACATCGGCGGCTTCCAGGTTCGCCGCATTGGTCCCTAATCCGGCTTTCAGTTCCTGCAGAAGTAAAAGATCCTGGATCAGCTTTTGCAGTCGCTGGGTGCCTTCCTGCATCTCGCCTAAAACCTGTCTTTGTCTCTGATTCAGGGCGCCCAGTTGGCCACCTAATAAAAGATCGGTATATCCAAGCATCACCACGAGCGGAGTTTTGAACTCATGTGCTGCAGATACCAGCGGGAAAGCCGAAGGCTCTACTTCCTCATGCCCGCAACGCAGCTGTCGGCGGCGGCGTTCAGGCGGAACAACCTCGATAATCTCCTGCGCTTCATGATTTACACATTGGGAAATATGCAGCGTGGATTCAGGAGCACCGTGGCATACCGGGCACTCTACTCCAGCCGAATTACCGTATCCTGTGTTCATCGTCGCCTTAAACCCGTCAATCCTGGTTTGCCTGGGCATGCGCAAAACAAACGATCGCCATAGTGAAAAGTTAATATCGGCCAAAATCTTTCACAGGCGCGACGTTAAACTTCACTGCCCAAAGCTGTGTGTGATTGCACTATGAATAGTGACGTACACACACGGTTTCGTTACACAGCAATGATCATTACAGGTGATTGTTTAAACCCTGCAAAGCCACGCTTAAAATTTGAATACTTGCGTTTAAGTGAACGGGGGGACTGGATGACCTCTCCGGCATAATTCGAGCGGTGCTTTGCCGCCGGCCTGAAGACGCCTTTTTTGGAAGCCTCATTCGTCAGCGCAACATCCTGATGACACGTCGATGCTGAGCCGTCCAGTTGAGGACACTGGTCCTTATTTGTATTCATAACCCCTTCCAGGTGTCCGGTTCCGTCGATCATCGCGGCTTTCAACAGTAAGGAAGAGCTCTTTCACTGCTATTTGCTCAGTCCTGGGGCCTCTATTGAAAACAGCAACTCTCGTCCACTTGGCAATCTACTTACTGTCCCTTAGTACAATGTACTATAGACCTATGTGGAAACACTTTGCAAGGTTAAAGTGTTCCCATGTGGTAAAAATTTATTCTTCTTTTTCTAAAGTATGAAAAACCTTGCGCTTTGAATTCAGCATACCTTTATTAGTTCCCTTTCAGAACTCTTATAAGTACATTATTTACAATAAATTACAATTTAAGGCTCAAATGGCCATTGGCAGCTCAGTTGCACCCGTTGTATGTAAGGTTTTGAAAACAAATGCTTGTCCAGGATGAAATCGTCGAAATCCGGAAATCCATCACCGGTGATAAGGCCCTGTCTATTAGTACATGCGCAGATTGGGCCGAATTCGACCGATATCGGGAATCATGGAGCCACCTATTGGCCCAAAATCCCGCATCTTCTATCTTTCAGACGCCAGAATGGCTTGAAGCCTGGTGGCAGGCTTTTGGCGCTGGTAAGAAATTGCTGGGGCTGGTTTTTGCCGATTCTGATGGCACCACCGTCGGCATTGCTCCTCTATATATAGAAGATCAATCCTTCACTGCTCTTCGTCTTAAATCATTGCGATTCGTTGGCGCTGGATCAGGGGACTCAGACGCGCTGGATTTCATCGCCGCTCCCGGATATGAACGCCAGTGCGCAGAAGCTTTTATCACCTGGCTTAAAAGAAATGCCAGGTGGGACATCTGCTCGCTGGAAACTCTGCCGGAAAATTCGCTGGTCGGAAAATATCTTGTGGAACTGATGCAGCAATCCGGCTGGCGCGTGGATTCCACGCTTACTCCCAACTTCGTGATCGATCTGCCATCCACGTGGAATGAATATTTGAGCACGCTGGAATCTTCTTTCCGTCCACTGCTCACACGCTACCCCAAGCGCCTGCAAACGCGCTTTAAAGTGGAGATTGCCCGCAGCACTCGCGCGGAAGATCTTCCAGAACAGTTGCAAACTTTATTCGCGCTGCATCAGATGCGCTGGACAGGACGGGGCGAACCAGGTGCTTTTGCCAGTGCTGAACGCCGCGACTTTTATTCCCGGATGGCGAAATCATTCCTGCATCGTGGCTGGCTGGAGTTCTGGCTTCTCACGCTCGATGGTGAAATGGTTGGAACTCAATTCTGTTTTCGCTTCAACAATACGATTTCGCTTCTACAAGAAGGATTTCATCCGAAGTACACCGCGGAAAAAATCGGTTACGCATTGCGGGCACATGTACTGGAAGAAGCAATCAAGACCGGCGCGCTGCACTACGATTTCTTAGGCGGCGCGGATTCCTACAAAGCGAAATTTGGATCACGCCAGGCGCATTATCTCAACTTGTCGTTTGCTGGACCTTCAACTTTCGGTCGCGCCTATCTATCGCTTCAAGAGCAAAAACGAAATCTCAAAACGTGGTTAAAGAAAAATCTTCCGCAAAAAATGCTGTCTGCCCTCCAACACGAAAATAAATCCAACGCATAAAACAGCAAGACAAAAACGTGAATGTGCAAATTTCTGCACAGTGCGCATTCGTTTTCTTCAGCTAAAGCTCTGATCTCGAAATTACATCCTGTCTATAAGTTACGGGAAGAATTTACACTTTTGATTCCTCCCCTTAGCTGCCTTTTCTTCGCAAACCCGCATATTTACTGACTCTTTCCTTCTGGCCACAATCTTGCTTTGCTCTGCGATACCTGCTCTATCCCAAAACTCTCCGGGACTTTGGTTGTTGTTTCTGGCCAAGCAATAAGCACGAAAAAAAATTCAGATCATGCGCAGCGTTTTTCAGTAACCGCTGAAGTCATGGACCATGCAATGTGATGGTGCATGGACGAACGATACACACGCAAGCAGTTATTACTTGAGACGCAACTGTCGAAAATGATGAAGTGAAGGCAAGCATTCATTGGCCGAAACAGAAATCAGTGTTTTGAAGTTTTGCGAATGAGGAGTGATCGTGCGTAACACAACAAATTTGACGACGAAAATCGGTGCTTTTCTTGTCCCGATACTTTTTGCTTCGGCCATGATCGGATGTGGAGGCGCTGGCAACGCCACATTGAGTAATAATTCGCCGAATCCCGGAGCCAGCCCAACACCGACTCCTACAACACCTTCATCTGTTGTACTCAAGGCCACACCAGCGAGCCTTGGTTTCGGATCGCAAGTCCTGAATACATCAACCACGCTAACGGTGAAGATTACCAACAGCGGAAGCAGCGCAGTCACTATTTCGCAAGACACGGTCTCAGGTTCAGGCTTTACGGTTGGTGTTACGACGCCTATCACTTTGAATGCAGCGACGAGCGTCAATGTTCCCGTGGTATTTAAACCGGGCGCTGCAGGTGCAGTAAACGGAAGCCTCTCTTTCGTCAGCAACGGCACAACTGCTCTCTCTGTACCTTTAACTGGTACAGGCTTCGCGGCGCTGGCACATTCAGTGGACCTCTCATGGCTGGCCAGTTCGTCATCGCCGCTGCAGGGATATAACGTTTATCGCGGCACAATCAGCGGCGGTCCATACAGCAAGGTCTCTTCAACGCTCTCCCCCGCTACGTTGGCATTTACTGATACGACCCCGGTTTCAGGCAAACAGTATTTTTACGTTGTCACTGCGCTCAATACCAGTGGTGCAGAGAGCGTGGCTTCTTCAGAAGTCGCTGTGACCATTCCAATACCGTAAGGGCCACAAAAGCTTAAAAAAATCGCGAAATAAAGAAGCCGGAGTTCCAATGCTTAGACTTATAAAGATCAGCTCACTCTTTTCATTGCTTTTATCAGCAGCGCTTATGTGCGCACAATCCGCGCCCCCGCGCATCTTCTTCTCAGACCTGGAAAGCGGCCCGGACACAGGCGGACAGAATGGCAACGGCTCGTTCGTCACGATCTGGGGTAAAGGCTTTGGAGCGACTCAGGGCGCCTCAACGGTGACAGTTGGAGGCGGCGCAGCCGCGAATTATCCGCTATGGTCTGATGGAAAAATCATTTTCCAGCTTGGCGCCGCAGCCGCTACGGGCAACATTGTTGTCAATGTTGCAGGCATCGGAACCAGTAACGGTTTGCCTTTCACGGTGCGCGCAGGAAACATCTTCTTTGTTGCGACGACCGGAAGTGATACCGCTGCCGGCACATTTGCCGCTCCATGGAAGACGATTCTGAAAGCCAAGAACACGATTGCCGCAGGCGACATCGCTTATATCGAAGACGGTGTTTCGCAAACGTCGCAAGATAATTTCACTGCGTACATCAGCATGGACAACAACAACTCCAGCAACTCCGGCACAGCAACTGCCCCGAAAGCACTGGTTGCATATCCAAATGCAACTGTGACAGTTGGTGTTGCCGGCGGTCTTGCCTATGGGATTCGTACGCCGAATATCGGAACACGGGAAGATTACTGGGTGATCTCACAGTTCCACATCCTCGGCGGAACTGAAGCCATGGACCTGAGCGGTACAGGCTGGAGAATCATCGGCAATGAAATGCAGTGTCCCAATGCCGATGGCGAAGTGGGCTGCTTTGAGATGAGCACCGGCAACCAGACAAAGTTTTATGGAAATGAAATCCATAACGCCGGGATCAATCCCACTTCATCCAAGTTCTATCACGCGGTTTACTTCAGCACAGACTCAAACCATGTGGATGTAGGCTGGAACCATATTCACGACAACTTCACCTGCCGCGCTCTTCAGTTCCACTCTTCTCCACTGTGCTCGCCAACTTGCGGCGCCGGCGATACCACAGGCTTCAACCAGTTTGATCTGCATGTGCATGACAACCTGATCCACGGCGACAATTGCAACGGCATTAATTTTGCCACAGTCGATCCGTCACAGGGACCTGTTGAAGCCTATAACAACGTGATTTATCACGTTGGCTTGGCGGATCCACAAGGCCAGGCTGCAGCTTACTCCTGCATCTACGTTGCCGGCATCACCAACACTGGCGCGGCGGGAACAGGCACGGTAGATGTTTTCAATAACACGCTGGCTGATTGCTCACCCAACAACTCTTCTCTTGCGAGCGGATTGCGTGGAGCATTTAACGTTGGTGGCGGTCCTGCAACACTGATCATGCGCATACGCAACAATGTTACGTATCTTCAGCCGAGTGAAATCTATCTGGATGGCGTGAAAGCGCAGATTACGGGAGATTCCAACATCTGGTTTGGCGCAGGCGTTGCACCCACGCAGACTACGAACAACATCAACTCAGATCCGCTGTTTGCCAATCTCAATCTGAACGACTATCACCTGACTTCAACCAGCCCGGCTAAAGATTCCGGATTGACAATCGTGCCGAACAACTCATTTGAACCCAACCCTGGCCCAACGATCGATACGGACCATGATGGTGTTCTGCGCGCGCAGGGTACAGCATTTGATCGCGGCGCGTATGAGTTCTTTAGTGGTACTGGCACAGCCAGGCCGAATCCGCCGGCAGACGTGCAGGCCGTAGTTCACTAAATTCAAGTTAGAAGTAGTTCTTTACGCTTAACAACGCTTTGGCTCGTGCAATGCCATATGTAAGGTAAAGCGCAAACAGGGGAAAGAAATCCAACCATCGTTTGCTGCTCATGACCTGCCGCGCGGAAAGTAACGCTGGCGGCAGGCTGAGGGCAGCCAGACTCGCTACTGGGAGCGACCACGCTCCGTGCCATGCCAAAGTCAACGGAATTCCAACAATGAAAGCCGCCAGAGACACGAAAGTATAAGCTGCAAAAAACACGGCCTTACGATTGTGTGATTTCAAAACGTCGCGCAAAAAAACCTTGATCACATGCGTTCCGTGCCAAGCCTGCTTGCGGAAAAACACACGCAGGCTCTGGGCTGTTCCAAGATGAATTACGCCAATTTCCGGAAATGCCCTGACGTGCATTCCAGCAGCACGTGTGCGCTCACACAGCTCATAGTCTTCATTCGTCTGGATTGATTCATCAAATCCGCCAATGCGCAGAAAATCTTCCCGTCGCATGATGAGATCGCCGGCCGGAATGTGTGACACCTCGCCTGACTTCGGGGCTTCCTGATAGGTATGCCATGTTCTTCCTACCCAGGTTGAATCCTCCGGCAGCAGGTAATGCGCGCCTAGCACACCCGCGCCATCTCCCGGAGCCAGGGCAAAGATGCGATCAAGCCAATCACGCGGAGCAAGACAATCTGCATCCAAAAACGCCAGTATCTCTCCAGATGCGGCGCGTGCTCCCGCATTGCGCAGGCCAGAAATACGCACACCCTTGACCTGAAGAATCCGCAGGTTCAAGCGGTCTTGGAACGATTCTGCGATGGCCAGAGTTTTGTCGCGCGAGCCGTTATCAACAAGGATCACTTCAAACCGTTCTCGCGCGAAATCAAGGTTCGTGAGCGAATCCAGGCAGCGCCCAATCATTCTTTCTTCATTCAGCGCCGGAATAATGACGGAAATGCTCACAGTTCCTGTGCTCAGCGGCCGTGTATTGATTTGTTCAACTTGTTCCAGAGGACTCATGCTCTCCTCACATTGATGTCCGCATGATCATGAAGTTGTGGGGGGAGAGCGATCACTTCAGAACCTAAAACTTCTTCATACATTTGGCGATATTTGAGCGCCATCACTTCAGCGGTGAAATTCTGTCTGACCCAGGCATGCGCCTTTTCACCCATCTGCCGGCAACGATCAGGATTGGACAGTAGACTTGCCAGCGCGTCGCGCAGGCCGTCAACATCTTTGGGATTTACCAGCAAACCATTCTCACCATAACTGATCACGTTGGGAATCGCACCCACGCGAGTTGCAATCACAGGCCTGGAAGCAGCCATGGCTTCCAGGATCGTCATGGGCAATCCTTCATTCAATGACGGCAAAACGAAGATATCCATCGCGGCATAAACACCGGGCATCTTTGATTGCTGACCAGCCAGTACCACGTTCGATTGCAAGCCCAATTCCGCAACCATGTTTTCAATCGCCGCTCGATCCGGGCCGTCGCCCACGATAACAACCTTCAATCCGTAAAAAATATTGCAGAGCTCGCGGACGGCTCGCAGCAGATATTCAAACCCTTTTTGCAGATCAAGCCGCGCAACCATGCCGATGACTTTGTTTCCGCCAGCGCGCAGAAGTGAAAGAGGCTCGCCATTTTCAAATGCCTGGACATCGATGCCGTTGGCAATCGTTTTTATCTTTTCCTCAGGCACGCCTGAGTCTACAAGGCGTTGAGCAACTTCATCGGATACTGCAGCAAGAGCATCAAATTTTCTGAGGGCCACGCGGTCCAGATGATTATAGATGCCCAACGCAGCAGTCCCGCCCAGCCAGTTATGGCAGGTTGCAACCACCGGCTTGTCTGATCGCCACGCGGCAAGAAAGCCGTAAAGGTCGGCCTTGTATCCATGCGTGTGGACCACGTCAACTGAATCTTCCTGGATATATTCTTCAATCTGCCGGACAGCGCGCCAGTCTGCCTTGCCCTTGCAATGCACCATGCGCACAGAGATTCCACTGCGGCGCGCACGCTCATAAAACTCGACATTCGGAACATGCACGTTATAAAAAAGCAGCAAACTATTCTCACAACCGGCTTTTTCCTGGCTGGAGCAGAGATTCAGCAGCATGTTTTCCGCGCCGTAATAGCCGCCGCTGCTGATCAGTTGTAAAACTTTGATTCGCTTCACTGCTTGCTCTCTAAAATGGTTTCCTGCTGCCGTGCTGCTTCAAATTCGTTGTAACCGGTAAGACGGCACCACAGGCGATGGTACAAATCGTCTCCCATCAGGCCAACTATTCCCTGCTTGATCTGCGCGCGCATCTTCATTTTCAACAGAGCGCCGCGGTTTTGCATTGCAATCTTCTCGAGTTCCACATTCGTGGTGGTGCTCCGCACCATGAACCGGCCAATTACCTCCACGCCAGATATGACGGTTTTTACCCAGGGATCAGAAACAAAAACTCGCTTGTAACCTGCGGTTGCGCAGGCTTCTATCACGCGATTGTTCCAGCGCCCACCAGGAACAGAGATCTCTTCTACAGGCGCTCCCAGCTTTTCTTCCAGGAGCTGTTTGGAAGAACGTAGTTCGCAGGCAAGCTCGTCGTCAGAACAAAATGAAAGAAACTTATGTGACCAGCCGTGCGACTGAACTGAATGCCCAGCATCGCGCAAAATCTTCAGTTCATCCCAACCCAGAAACTTTGTGGCCGTCCCAATCAAGCCCGGGGTAACGAAGTAGCGCGCAGAAATTCCGTGCTTCGCCAGCATTGGAAGCGCGTTGTGCAGCTGAGAATGCTCGCCATCATCAAATGTGATTTGGACCGGCGACGGAAGTCCTGAATTCTTTGTGAGCGAATCAAACAAGCGCAGATGCTCAGCAAAGGCGCTGGAGGTCACGCAGTATGCGTAGTTCGATTCCGGCATGATCTCGTGATAAGCGACGACCGCGCCATTCACCGCCATCTTCGCCATCATTGATTTCCTCTGCCAGGTACGGCGGCCTGCGCGTGCGCAAACACTTCTTCAGCGTGATCTGCGGCCTTGCTAGCATCTTGCGGCAGGGCGTTAGTTTTCGCTTCTGCGGCCATCACATCACTAAAGCGTTCAAATTTATGCCGGCTCAATACCGCGTTCACCTTGGCGTGCATGCGGCCAAGATTGGTGTAATGACGGAAGCGCGACTTCAGCGATCCCTGAATACGTGGCTGCTCCGGATCAACTTCCCAGGGGTGCAGATACACCACAACCCGCTCCTGATATTCGTTTTCAAATTTGCGGAAGGCGAGCTCGGTCAGGGCTGAAGGGAAAATGCGCAGATAGCCTCCGCCAGCCGCAGGAAAATTCGTCCCCATCATCCGCAGCGTTGCCGGAGGATACTCACGCAGTTTCATTCCATTGCCGCAGGTATGCGTGTAAGGCAATCTCTGCGCTCCCGGCACTCCATAAAGATCATGATGAATGGGATAGATACTTGAATCGTAGGTAAAGCCCTCTTCCGCCAGAATATCGAGCGCCCATAGACAAGAATTGGTAATAGACCAGCTTGGAGCACGATAGCCATACACGGCGACGCCCGCAGCATCTTCAATCACCTGCTTGGCCCGCTGGGTGTCAAGACGGAACTCTTCGGGCGAGAGGCTATAAACGGTCCGATGCCAATAGCTGTGGCAGGCAAGCTCATGGCCGCGTGACTGGATATCGCGCACCAGATGCGGGAAACGCTCCGCCACCCACCCTACGATAAAGAAGGTGCCCTTGGCGTTGTGCTCGTCAAAAAGGTCCAGTACGCGCTGCGTGTTCACCACGACGCGGGAAGGCCATTTGTCCCAGCTATCGCGGTCAACCAGCCCAGCAAATGCCTCGACCTGGAAATAGTCTTCCACATCCACGCTTAGAACGTGGTTCTTGCGAGCCGCCTTGAAATCGCTTTCCTTCAAAAATCCCTCGTTTATAGCGCTAACCGCTCAATACACTACTCCTGCGCTTCTCTAATGAATGCAAAGCGCATGCCGTTATCTTTTGAAGTTAAGCTGTTTATTTTCAATATTTTAAGCAAGGACAAGACAGCGAAACGCAAAGATAGTGAAAAAGATTGCATATGGATAGGTACGATTTGTCTGCTTATCCAAGGCTCTATTGGTTTTAGACCAGCCTCCTTCCCCAAACAAGGCTTGACCTGAACCACAAGGAAAAACTTTGGCTGGAAAATGTGAAATTGCTTGCACATCGCCTGCAATTTGTCACATACAGCGATCCAATAGACTTGCAAGTATTTGATTACTAAAGACATTTATCTATCTATTTTGGCACCTCACTTGCCATAGTCAGAGTGGCTCCCTGTGACAAAAAGGGCTTAGTCAAAAAAAGGTACTTAAATGTATTCAAGTTTTTATGGCTTAAAACAAGACCCCTTCCGCTTAACACCGGATCCCCGGTTTCTCCACTTGGCAGAACCGCACCGCAATGCGCTGCGCGCCATGGTGGAGGGCATTGCCGGGCGCAAGGGACTTCAGGTTGCCATTGGGCCTATCGGCACGGGCAAGACCACGCTGCTCTATTGTTTGCAGCATATTTTGTCGCATGAAGCCTCGCGGGAACGTCCACTGCGCTCGGCTTTTGTGGTGAATCCCACATTAACGGCCGATGAGTTGTTTGAATCCTTGTTTGACGAGCTGGAAATTCACGCGTCTGCAGCCACAAAGCCAGCCAGACTGCGTGCTTTGCACGAATTGCTGATGGCATCGCACAAGAGCAACAGTGCTGTTGTCCTGATTATTGATGAAGCGCACTTAATGCCTCCCGAGCTGATTGAAGAGGTGCGGTTGCTGATGAATCTCGATAACTATCCAGTACCGGTTCTCCAGGTGATTTTGAGCGGCCAGCCTGAACTTTTACCACTGTTGATGAAGCCGGAACTGGCAGCTCTGAGACAGCGCATTTCTGTAACAACAAAGCTTCGTCCTCTGACTTTAATTGAGTGCCGCGCCTATATCGCAGAGCGCCTGCATGTAGCAGGTCTGCGTGGCGAAAGCCCATTTCAGACCGCGGCTCTGGAAGAGATTTTCAAGCTGACGAATGGCGTGCCGCGACTGATCAATTCAGTCTGTGACCATGCCATGGCCGCCGGATCCCGGCGCCAGGCTAAAAAGATCGGCAGTGATTGCGTGCTGGAAGCGGCGGAAGAGATGGGATTGATGAGCCTTTCTCCCGAGCCGATGAACAGCACGGCAAACCCGCTGGGGATGGCACAAACAGGTTCTTAGCAGCAAATGCAGTCGAACGAATCCAAACAGGAAAAGAAGGCATGAGCAAATTTTTTAACGAAACCCGTACAGCGCAACATAAGAACAACAATCCCGTTGCTCCAAAAGCCAACGTGGATATACAAGAGCTTGTCGGTTCACTCAAGCAGAGCATGGAAAGCAATGGCTCTGCCGCCAAAAGTTCCAGCGATCTGGACCTGAGTCAGCTGCTGCAGCCACTGAAAGAGTCGCATGAGGCTGCCTCCAAGGTAATCGCTGACCGGCTGGAAAAATGCCGCACGGTTCGCCTGCCTCGCACAGAAGAACGGTCGTTTCTTGTTTCGCAATACAATCCCACGATGCAAGCCGCGGTAGAAGCTTATCGCACACTGCGTACGCGCCTGGTAAAGCAGCAAACACGCACAGGATCGCGTTCGCTGGTGGTAACCGGCTCCACGCAGGGTGAGGGCAAGACGCTCACAACCTTCAACCTGGCGCTGTGCTATGCCAAGATCGAAAATTGGCCGGTATTGCTGGTGGACGCCGATCTGCGCACCCGCGGACTATCGCTTTTGGCCGGTGATCCGGAATCAGCCGGGCTGGCAGAGATCCTGGAAAAGGACTGCCCGTATCAATCAGCGATCCTGAAGACAGATGTTCCTAGCCTTTACCTTCTACCAGCAGGAGAGACCGCAGCGTCGCCTTCCGAGCTGTTCTCTGAACCACGCTGGAAAGAATTCATGGGTTGGGCAACGGAGACGTTCCGCCTGGTGCTAGTTGATTCGCCGCCGGCATTGAATCTTTCTGACTTTGAGCTGATCGCTGCGGGCTGTGAAAACGTAATGGTCGTCGCCCGCGCCCGCAAGACGGCCCGCGAGTCATTGAACAAGGTGATTGCCCAGATCGATCCTCGAAAGATTGCCGGTGTGGTCTTTAACGCCACCGAGGAGCCGCTGGAAAATGGCTACTACCGTTATACCTCGGCAAAGAACTAACCGATCATGCAGAAACAATTAAGCCCTCCTTGCGGAGGGCTTAAATTTTTTTTGGGGGTAGCAGAGAAAAAACGGATCTTTTTTACAAGAAAAACTAGCCGTTAACGCGAGCAGCTTTTCTGCGGCGCAGAACGGTGGCGCCGGTAATCAGGAGTGAACCCAGTACGACGAGCGACCAGGATTCGTGGAACGAATCAAAATGCTGGATGTGCCCAGAGATCACGCTATGGAGCTCAAGCGCTCCAGAAAGCACGCTCCCAGCAAAAATGAAAAAGAGGAAAATGGCGACCGAAAAGTATGTAAATTTTTTCACTGTGCTTCCCATCCGTCCGAAATTGGTTTACTTTCGCTTGCTTAGGAACGCAGCGCGTGCTCCCGGAAGTTTTTCAAGCTACGCGCTGCTGACTTATGTAACCCAACTTTGATAAGTGCACGATGGATGCCAAAACAATGCACACAGAATCAATCACATATGGGGCAAAGTTTGCTTACTTGTGCAAATTCCTGCAGTGTAATGTCTGAAATTTTGGGCACTAGAAAGCGGTCTGAGAAGAAGCAAGAAAGCACCAGAATCAATGTAACCAATTGAAAATAAAAGAGTAAAATATATACTACTTTGATAGTAGAAGTTTAACCAATACGCGGCCGATGGCTGGATAATTGCACTTCATCAAAACAGATGATTAGATTGAGCTGACCCTATGGATAGTATGAAACATTTTTCATCGCAGGTCTTGGAAACTACTCAGTCCCAGGCACCACTGCCGGGAGCTGGTATTTCCAAGACTCTGTCTGGTGAACCGCCAGTGCGGCCTCACGTGTTGTTTCTGATCGATCACCTCATGGCTTTAGGCGGCGGCGAAACAAACCTCCTGAAAGTGGTCCAGTTACTGCCGCCAGACCTTGTTCAATGCTCGGTAGGCACATTCCATATTGATCCAGAGATTCGCAAGAAAATTTCAGTACCTGTCCATGTTTTCCCCTGGAAGCGCGTTTATCACATGGACGCACTCAAGGCCGCGGGTGACCTCAGAAAGGTGATACGCGATGAACGCGTGGATATTGTCCAGACCTACTTTGAGACATCAAACCTCTGGGGCGGAATCATTGCCAAGCTGAGCGGCGCATTACTTCTCTCTTCGCGTCGTGACATGGGTATTCTGCGGAAGCCCAAACATGAACTTGCCTATCGCCTCGTGAATCGTATTTCGGACCGCGTGCTTGCCGTATCAGAAGAGGTCAAGCGATTTTGTATCGACAAAGAACGAATTGATCCTGAGAAAGTTGCTGTCGTTTATAACGGCGTGGACCTTCAGCACATTGCAGAAGACAAAAAGAAGAATCCATTTGCAGACGCGGAGTGGGCCGGCGCCTCGCATATTGTTACATGTGTCGGCAATATTAGAAGGGTCAAGGGCATAGACGTTCTTGTACGCACCGCTCAGCGCGTATGCAAGGAGCTGCCAAACGCAGTATTTCTGATTGCCGGCACATTTTATGAAGAAGGCGAGTATGCCCAGGAAATACGCGCCATGATCCAGTCACTGGGGTTGGAAAAGAATGTAAAACTTCTTGGCTTTGTGGGGAATCCAGTCCCGCTGCTCAAGATGAGCAACGCGTTTTGTATGCTCTCGCACAGTGAAGGATTCAGCAATGCCCTGTTGGAAGCGATGGCTTGCGGCGTTCCATCTGTCGTAACGCGAGTTGGCGGAAACCCTGAAGCCATCCGCGACGGCGAAAACGGTTTTCTTGTTCCCGTAGCCGACGAGGCTACCTCCGCCGAGCGACTTCTCTTTCTCCTGCGCAATCCGCAACGGGCCGCACAGATCGGACAAGCAGGCCAGCTTGTTGCCCAAAACCAATTCAGCGCAGAGACAATGATCAATACCCTGATTGATCTTTACCGCGAGATGCTGACCGAGAGACACGGCAAGCGGTAAAGACTTAACTCGAATATCTCTCCTCAGGGCGCGGTATAAGCCCCTTTGCTCTCCACTTGCGAGTACGATGTGTTAGGCGAAAAGCCGCCAATCAGGATTGACAGCGGAAGTTCCGACCCACCTGAAATGGCAGCTAGCCACTGGACCGTTGTGCCACTGGTGGCAGAAGGCAGAAACCCCGGAAGAGCCGTCAAATCAGGAACGGTAATTGTGTTGGCTCCATTCTGGAAGGACGCGGTTGCCTTCACGCTTAGATCAGTGCCGTTCGTGGAATTCGCCAACCAATCCAGTTCGATCTCATCGACTATTGTTGGTTGACCGCTGAATCCGGAATAATTGAAGCCAAATGTGGGAAAAGCGCCAGGCAGTGGAGGAGTGGAAGACCAAGGCTGAGGCATGGTGACGGTCAGTGGACCGGCAGTAGTTGAGCTTTGAAAAACAGAAACTACAGAGCTGTTCGCGGGAGCGTTGCTGGCTTCTGGATTAAAGAGGTAAAAATCACCCGCTTGTACAGATGCGGCAGGAATCGCTGGGTACTGGAGGTTTGTGCTGCTCTGAAGAACAATCAGAGTTCCGTTGGCTGTAAAGTATTCCACGAAGGAGAACGGCGTGAGTCCAGCGGGAGCATTGTTTTCTGTAACCGTCTGGAGAGTGGTGGCATCGTTGGAATTCAGAATGACAGGAGAGCCTCCATTCAGAGTTCCTGGCACAGCCTGCGAATGAATTATCCTGACTGCAAGAACGTTGCCGGATACATCCAACGCAACTACAGCCACATCATTGATGCCCGTTGGCAGATTAACGTTGAACGGCGTCCCGCTTACGGCAGTTGTGGCAGCGCCCAGGCTACCCACCACGCGTATTTGACTCGTACCGGCAATGAGCGAGGCATCTGCAGTTCCACTCAGATTGCCTGTGGCGACTCCGCTGGAGCAATTTGGTGTGCTAATGGATGTACCATCCTGCGCCGTCGCCTCAAGTACAACCTCACTTGTGGTATTAAATTGAGGAGAACCAAAGCTTAAGGTTGGGCACACGAATGCAAGAGCGTATTTGCTGATCCCGCCAGGCAACGTGAAACTAATCTGTTTGTTCTGGACTGCGACAGGCGTAAATGCTCCCGTACCCATCTGGACGGCGGCTGCTGTCGGTGCGCTCTCAGTGAACGTCATTGTGATGGTTTGCGGCGAGCTGTTAGTAGGTGGGGGCGAAGTTAGATTTGAAGAGCCTCCACACCCAGCCAAAGTAAGAGCCAGAATACCCCAAAAAACAAATTGCCAAGATGATTGCATTCCACGCCCCTCATAATTCAGATGCATTGATAGTTGAGGACTAGCATGCCATAGCGTGGAATCGAGAGTTCATCAAGATTTGTAAGCTAAGTTAACTCTTAGGTTCTTTTAAAGTCCCATGTGTGGATGTAGTTCTTATAGTCCATACAATCCATGAAGGAGGAAAAAAACACTATAGTAGAAGCTTAAATTGGTAAGAAGGTAGGTTCAGGCTAGACAGCCTGGCTGGTTGTGCTCTTACACTTTTGCAGCTCACGTTTGCTGCTCTGCGGTTTGTCATGCAGACGATTCTTCCACCACTGGGCCAGCAATCCTTTGGCGGCGCTCCAGACGACAGCATAGTCAAAAATCAGTGGAGAGAAATTTCCTTTTGAATCCACCAGGTGATACTCGCACACGTTGATGCGGGGAATGAGATACGGATCGCAATCCTCTGTCCAGACGCCCGGATCCTGATTCAGGAAAGCTAACGTATAACCAGAGCGGGCAACAAGATCGCGCACAGAGTCCGAGCAGTTTCCATTGGGATAAGAAAAGAGCGTGCAAGGAGCTTCCAGCTTTTCCTCAATCTGTACCCTGGATGTACTGATTTCTTTTTCTGCCTGGGCGGCTGGAATTACCGTAAGAATCTCATGCGTGCTGGTGTGCGATCCAAAAGCCACGCCGCCAGCATGGAGTTCTGAGATTTCTGCCCAAGTCATTGTCTTGTCGATGGAGGCGTTTGCATTGCTGTTGGCTGCGGTGAGTTCAGTCACGCGACGATCACGCTCGTCTGCAGGCAGCTTTTTCAGCCCCTCAATGACGTGATTGATGTAGTCTGCGCGCGTTGCGTCGTCAACAGACGCTATGGTGTCAAGCGCAGCAACGGCCCGTTCCGGCCAGAAAGGAAGTTCAGTACCGGCTCTTTCTGGAACGATAAAAATTGCCATCGGCGCCTGATATTGGCGCGCGATTGGATAGGCCTGGGTTGCGTTATCGGACCAGCCATCATCAAAGGTAATGGCCACTTTCAGCTTGCCGGCTGGCTTCCATTCCGGCTCGCGGGTGAGATCAACAAATTGACAGGCCTGCGAGACATATTCCAAAAAGCGGGAAAATGTATTGTTGCGAACAATCATCCCTGGCAGCGAGGCGGTCTGATGCAATTCCCAATCTGTCAATACACGATGGAAGGTAAGAACAATTGCGCCGCTGCGCTGTACCCATTTCCGGGCGATATAAAGCAGGCCAGACACACGTAGCAGCCCAGCCCAGAACATCTTGCCATGGGCCCGCAGCACCGGTCTTTTGAATGGCCTTGCCATAGTTGTTACATCTAGATCGCGCGCAATCCTCTGCGGCGAAATTCCAATGCTTCTTCACGCTTGGGAAAGGTGAAATAACTTCCCTGCGCATGGTCCATCTGAATCGCAACGGCCTCATTGGCCTGCAAACTTCTAACGACTTTGGCCATGCAATGCGCGCCATGACGTTTGCTATGGCGAATCAGGTTATGCAGTGACTCACCGGGCGTTACCGGCAGAGATTCCTGCAACAGCGCAGCGCCTTCATCGACCTTTGCCGCCATGTAATGAATCGTCACGCCGAGCTGCTGCTCTCCGTGGTAAAGCTGCCAAAACGTCGGCATCATGCCTTTATAGCGTGGCAGTGGGGCGTGATGGATATTGATACACCCACGCGGCGGAATTCCCAACAGTTTTTCTTTCAAAATGTAAGGGCACGCCACGGAGATGAGTAGATCGGGTGAACGCTGTTGCAGCGCATCAGTAAATTCAGGATCGTTCGGGTTCGCCACGTGCTCATATGGAATCCCATATGCCTTGGCGAGCTGGGCGATGGAATAAAAACGCTGTGCTGAACGGCTGCGCGGCAATGTTGAAAGGGCCTTGGCCACACCGGCCTGTGCCACCAGCTTGGTCAATCCAGGCACGCCGTAAAGCCACATCAGCTCCTGCAGGAGCTGCGTTCTTGAGCGTTTGCCCATGGCGCGGCAGCATGAGATCCGTGTGATCTCAAATTCACCGGCAAAGTTCTGAAAAAATTCTTCAAAAAACGGCAGGATATAAAGCGAATCTTCCTGGGTAAGAAATTCAATTTTCATCGGCGGGCCCTCACAGTTTGCCAGGTTACGTACTTCCGTCCACGACAAATCTCAACCATGCTGACCAGAGCCGCGGCGTTCAAGGTACAGAAAAAGAGTGGAATGCCGAGGGGCTTCCATTGACGATGCAGAGGCAGCAGCATGTTGAGAATCGCCGCCGCATAAAAGAACAGTTGCAATGCCAGGACCACCCGGTAAAACGGAAGGTCCAGCAAGAAGAGGTTTGCCGCCAGCAGGATGAGCAGATACAACGGCACCATCCAGCGCATGACTTTGTGCGACCAGAGCTGGAACGATGTCCAGGCAAATTTCCAGGGCTGCAGCAGGTCTGAGACGCTCAGCAGACCGCGCATGGCACGCGTTACTACACGCACGCGCATGGCAAATTCTTCTGAAGTCGATTGTGTGGTCTCTTCATACGCCAAAGCGCGATCTTCAAATACCACGCGATAGCCTTTTTTGATCGCCTGCAGAGGCTGGACCAGATCGCTGATGATATCGGCCGGCAGCTCAGTATAGGCAATCTTTCGCACGGAATAGATGCAGCCGCAGCAGCCAGTAATGGTACGGATACGCGATTGCAGAGTCTTGATCAGGTTCTCATAGTTCCAGAAGGCCATGCTGCCCAGGCCGGTGGCAGATTGATTTGTCGGGTCGAAATACTGATAGCGGCCGCTCACGGCGCCTACAGAAGCATCCTGATAATTGCAAGCCATGTAAACCAAAGCCTTGGATTGATAGACGGCTGTGGCGTCAGAGAATACGACGACCTCACCGGTGGCTTCTTTAATTCCCTGATTCTGAGCGTGCGTCTTGCCCTTGCGCTCGGTCATTCTGACCAGGCGAACACGCTTATCTGGAAACGATTTGACGATCTCATCGGTGCGATCGGTAGAGCAGTCTGACAGAACCAAGACTTCCAGCTTGTCGGCTGGATACTCCAGCGCCAGCGTCTGTTCGAGCTTGCGGGCAATCGCCTCTTCTTCGTTATAGGCGGCAATCAGTACTGAGAGCTTTGGATAATATCCCGGCTCAGGGCGCTTATGGTGCACAAACAAGCCGATCAACGCCAGTAACAATGGATATCCTGCGTAGACGTAAAACAACAGGAACGCGGCCAGCCAGAAAACTACTTTGGCTGCATCCACTGCGCCGCTTGAAAATTGTGTTAACAAAATTGCTGCCATTCTTCTCCTACCGAATACAGATCACATCTGCTTTTGGCTTTTGCTCAGCCGCCACAGCCACCGTGGGCTTGCGTTTGCTTTCCCCCAGAGCGGACTCCAAAACAGTTTCTTCTGACTGCTTATCGAAGTACATGCGCTGCCATACTTCAATCATCAGCAGCGCCCAGATCTTCAGCGCGTTATCGCGGCGGTTCTGTTCGTGGTCGCGAATCAGGGCCTGCACTGCTTCCGGACGGAAGATGCCTCTGCGTTCAATCGTGGCGGGCGAGAGGAATTCACGAATCACAGGCTTGAGCTCTCCGTTGATCCACTGCGGCAGCGGAGGATTGAAACCCATCTTCTTCTTGTCGATCACGTCCGCGGGTAGAATGCCACGCATGGCTTCACGGGTAATCCACTTGGTTTTGGTGCCGCGCACCTTCATGCGCTGCGGTACCCGCATGGCAAACTCGAGCAGGCGATAGTCGGTAAATGGCGCGCGAACTTCCAGCGAGTTCGCCATCGACATGCGGTCTGCGTATTCCAGACAGTTGCAGCAGAGGAACGAGGCCGAATCCACATAGCCCAAACGGCTGGTTGGCTCCAGATGTGCGCCGCGGCGGAAGAACTGGCGCAGAAAATCTCCTGAGTTACGGTCGCCTACAGATGCAGCAAAACCCGGAGCGTAAAGCTCCTGCTTCTCCGCCTCAGAGAAGTAGCCGACCCAATCGATATACATATCTTCTTCCGCCTGCCATGCCGACTGCGCAAACTCACGCACTCGCCGGAAACCATGACGTCCGTCAGTAGCATCATGCATCAAGGTGGAAAGCCGCGCTACAAGCCCTTTGGTGATGAACTGTGGTAACTGCCTGTATTTACGGGCCAAAGAAGCGCCTGCATAACGCACATAACCGCCAAAAAGCTCGTCGCCACCGTCGCCGGAGATCGCCACGGTCACATGCTCGCGCATCTTTTTGGTAATGATGTGCTCCAGGATCGCCGTCGGGTTACCGAATGGCTCATCAAAGTGGCGGACGACCTTGGCCATGTAAGAAGCGCAAGCTTCGTCAGCCTGAAGAATGTGGTGATCTGTATCGAACTTCTTGGCCACCAAATTCGCGGCTGGCAATTCGTCGTAAAATTTGCTGTTGGCAAAGCCGATGGTGAAGGTCTTGACCTTCTCCGCGCTGTTCTTGGAAGCGAAAGCCGTGATGGCGCTGGAATCGAGACCGCCGCTGAGGAAAAGTCCCAGCGGAACGTCGCTCACCATGCGCAGCTTTACAGCTTCTTCCATCAGCTCGCGCGCCTGATCGATCATGTCATTGTCAGACATCTGTAGCGTTGAGCCTGCGGTCTCTGCTGCGTCCCAATATTTCCAGACCCGCTTGCGGAGATCGCCATTCGGCGCAACCAGGATTTCCATGGCTGATCCCGGGCCCATCTTACGGATGTGCTTGAAAGCTGTGGAAGGATAGGGAAAGTACAGATAAGTCAGATAATCATGCAGCGCAACCGGATCAAGCTCTGCAGGTACGCCGGCCTTGAGGATGGCTTTGATCTCAGAAGCAAAGACAAACTGTGAGCCGTTGTGCGAATAAAAGAGCGGCTTCTTGCCCAGATGATCTGTGGCAAGAAGCATCTTGCGGTTTTTGTGGTCCCAAATAGCAAAAGCAAACATGCCACGGAGCTTGGTTACAACTTCATTGCCCCACTCTTCATAGCCGTGAATAATGACTTCAGTGTCCGTGTGCGAACGGAAAGTATGTCCGGCGGCAACCAGATGCTTGCGTAGATCCTGGAAGTTATAAATCTCACCATTGAAGGTGATCCAGATGGACTCATCTTCATTGCACATGGGCTGATGCCCGGCCGAAGAGAGATCGATGATCGACAATCTGCGCTGCTGAAGGCTGACCCAGACAGCTCCCTGGGACAGGGCAAAATACTTGAGACCGCCGTCATCCGGACCGCGGTGATAGAGTTCCAGCCCGCATTTTTCATCTGCCGGCAGGTTCCCGATTTGTCCAAAAATTCCGCACATAGTTTTTTAGTTCACCCTTCGCGGCGATACACCGCGATCAAATTTCTTTACGCCGGCTTTCTTCTAGGCTAATGCCGGCTCTTGTTCATGCTCCCACTGTTGTTCTGTCACAGCCGGGACATTGCCGGATTCATTTGCTTCATCCTCGCGGCGTTGATCTTCAATCATCTGTCCGCGAATCACGCAGGCCAGCATGACCCACAAAAATCCATTGACCTCGATATAGTGCCAGCGGTCGCCGAAGAAATTGACGACAAAAACGCAGGTCATCAGCAGGGAGAAACCGAGTCCTAAAGATTGTAAGAACGGATCTTTAGCGGTTCTATACAGCTTTACCCCTATTCGCATGATGGTGCCCAGTAAGAACAGGAAGAACAGCAGGCCAATTACCCCGGTTTCCACCAGGACTTTCAGGAAGTAATTATGCGTATCGGCGTATTCACCCACGCGATGCTGGAATTCATAGGTATCAAAACCGGCGCCAAGCACAGGGTTCTCATGGAAAAGCTCAACTGCGTCATTCCAGATAGTCACGCGATCCTGGGCCGATGAATCAAGCTGCTTGTCATTCTTGTCATAGGTCATGAGCACGCGCTCCTGTACGGAGACAGGAACAAAGGTCTGCCAGCTGAAGAGAAAGACAGCAAGGACAACTAGCACCCATCGCTGCCGCACCAATCCCAGAAAAAACAGGCCCACGATAATGCCGGCATAGGCCTCCCGCGAGAATGAGAACAACAGGCAATAGCCGCTCAGAACTATCAATCCCCAGACTGCCAGCTTGAGCGATTTGCGCATTTTGAAGGCAGCCAGGCCGAGCAAGAACAACATGAACTCAGCTTCAAAGGTCGCGATGCCGTTTACGCCGGCATAACCAAGAAGACCGCCGTCGCGTACTTCATACGAGAAGTGCGTAAGGTCGCGGCCGCTCATGGTGCTGTAATATCCTTTGCTCACAATGAAGGCTGAGACGCACATCAAAATGACGAGAATCTGGATCTGCTTTACGTCCTTGATCACGCTCACAACCACCGCAAACAGAATGAACATGACCATATAGTTCTTCCAGTTGGAGAACCGTGGATCGCTAACGAAGATCGGGAGGTCACTATTCAGGAAGAACGCGCCGCGCCAGAGCTGTACGTACAAAAAGATGCCGAAGAAGATGAGCAGCTTGTTCATCGGCGTCTTGGCAAAATGGAAACCGCCTTTGAAGAACGATCCCAGAATCACGCCCAGCAAAATGATGTCGATGAGCTTGTTGCCCAGCGGCATATCGACAATGCGATAACGAATGATCTGCAGAGGCAGCAAAGGAACCAGAAAATAAATTCCGGCTTGCGGCTTCCAGAAAAGCGAAAGCAGGAAGGCCGCAATCGTAGCCATGTACAGAACTAGAGGAACATATCCTTCTAAACCTAAATGCATGGTTATGTCCTCTCCGTTGTAGCTGTGATTGAATTCAAAACTGGCTTGCTCTCTGCATGAAGTCTGCGAGTCACTACGTCCCAGAAGCTGATCAGTAGCGAGCGGACATGCTTATCAATGGCAAAGAGAACCATGGCATAGATCGCCAGAATCAAAGAAGCTTTCACAATGGCGCTGAGCAGTGGTGACTCAATGGGAATCTGCAGAACCAGCCATGCAGCTGCGCCGCCTACGATGCAGTAACGGGCAAAGGCCATAGGCTCGAGCTTGTAAGGCAGTACACCCAGAGATTGGTAGGCCAGAAAGACTACGATCGCCGCGTAGCTGATCATCGTTGCAATAGCCGCGCCCACCAGGCCAATTCGTGGCAGCAGAATCATATTCAGAACAATATTCAGGACGCAGGCATAAAACGTGGCAGAGGCAATCCTGGAAGCGCGCTTGTAGATCATCAGCCCCGGACGGAAGAAGATAGTCACCGCAGAGAGCACCAGTCCGATTACCAGGTATGGAAGCAGGCCGTGTGCCTCCTGAAATTTTTTGGAGGCCAACAGCACGATTACGTCGCGCGCGGTAACGATGGCAACGCATACGACAGCTACGGCCGCCAGAAGGAATTGATCCAGGCTGCGCGAAAGAAAATTCTGTGTGGCTTCCTTGCCATCATTGTTCCAGACCTTCATGCAGATGGGGAAAAGCGCCAACTGCAGCGGCGCCATCATGACATCCTGCAGATAAATAGCAATGCCATATGCAGCGGCGTAGAAGCCAAGCGCCTGCAATCCCATGTAATGCTGAATGAAGAAACGATCGCCGGAATCAAGCACGACCCATGAAATTTCCGCGGCCATCAGCGGCATGGAGAAAGCAATGGCGGTGCGCAGGAAGCTGAAATCAAAGGCCCGCAACGAGATGAGATCGCGCCGCGCAAGGATTGGCCAATACTGCATTAAGACGATGCCTTCCACAATCACCACGCCGAGGAAGAAGGCAAAGAGCGTTTTCTGCCAGAAGAACAGCAGGGCGCAGCTCAGAGCAATGGTTGCTGCTTTCTGGAAGATATCAACGCCATTGAAGAGCCTGGTCTTGTGCTCAATCTGCATCAGGTTCATCTGCATGGAGCGCAGAGAGCGGATTGCCACCAGGCTGCAAGCCAGGATCAGCGTGCCGCCGGCATTTACGCCGAAGAACCGTCCAAGCCCTAAAAAGACTGACGCAACGAAAAATGCCGAAAGGATGAGCGCCAATCCGCCAGTGCTGTAAAACAGCGTGGAGAAATAGCTGCGCATTGATTCCTGATTGGCGGACGCGCCGTCAGGATAATAGCGCTGTACCGAATGTTGAAATCCAAATTTCGAAATCACCGTGAGTAGCAGAACGATGTTGGTGATCAGGTTGATGGTCCCGTAATCTGCCACGGAAAAGATGCGGGTGAAGACCGGGAACGAGATGAATCCCAGGAGCATGACAGCCACACGCCCACCCAGATAGTGGGAGGAGTGGCGATAGAGTGTCTTCAATGCGCTCACGGGAATACGGTCCTCGAAATTTGTTTATCAGCTCGGGGGAAGTTGAGGTTTGTGCGGCCACAATTAAGCAGCCGCACGAGTAAGTGTTTTTACAGAATTGGACGTATCTTCAGGAATAAGCCAGCTTCCAGTGCACATCCAACCAGTGAAATAAGCACAGCAATCACGGCAAACCTGACAGACCGGCGACGATCTGATACTGCATGAAGTTGGGGAACAACCGCCAAGAGGGGAACGTTGACGGGCAGCATGGATTTCAGTTCGCGCTCAATTTTTACCGTGCCACTCATCATGTCTTTCACGTAAGCCAATCCAATGGAGAACGCCAGCGCTCCAAAGAATGCGCCCAGGAACATGAGCGGACGTTTGGGCTTGAAGGGCTTCTCTGGAACTTGCGCCTTATCCAGAATGGTGAAGTGCTCGGCTTGCTGTTTCTTTTCCAGATCGGCGGCCATGCCGGCGGAGAAAGTCTTATCCAGCAGAGACTGATAATGTTCTTTGGATACGCTGTAATTGCGGTTCAGCTCAGCCATTTCCTGCTCGCGGACTGGAACTGCGTCCACTTTGCTGCGATAAGCGGCCATCTGGCCGGTAAGGCGCTGCTGCTCATCGTTCAGCCGCTTGGCTTCACGATCGATCAACTGCAAGCGAACAGAGGCAGCCGAGTTGTCCTTTACTTCAGCGACAATCGGCGGATCAGGCGGCATGGTCTTCAACCTGTTCTCCACCTGCTGCAACTGTGAGGCTACGTCCACAACCTCAGGATGGTTGCTGGTGTAACGCGTTTCCAGATCCTGCAGCTTGGATTTAAGCGCATGCCGCTCATCTTCCAACTTGGCGCGCTCTGTAACTACAGGAGTGGTCTTTACAGGCGTGCCGGAATTGTTTGTCTCCAGACCGCGTGAGAGCAGAGTGCGCTCAACTTCCAGGCGATTCAACGAATCCGCATTGGCCTGGAATTGACCTTGCAGCTGCGTGAGGGCCTGCATGTTGGCCGGCTGTTGCTCAGGCATCTCACCCAAGTGGCGCATCTTGAATGCGCTCAATCTTGCTTCCTGTTCCTCCAGATTTTGTTTAGCTTCCTTGAGCTGTGAGTCCAGGAACTCTGTGGTGTCCTCAGCTTGCTGCTCACGGCTCTTCACGTTCCACGCAATGAAGCTGGCAGCCAGTTGATTGGCTACCTGGGCTACCTGATCGCGTTGGCGGCCTTCATAATCAATGGTGAAGGCGCTCATTCCGGAAGATGATCCCTGCTTCACGGTAATGGTGATGTCCTTACGCATGAGCTCGATCACTTCTTCACGAGAGAGCTTGCCTTGCAACTCAGGATAGAGGTGCATGTCATCGATGATCTGCTGCAGGCGCGTGCTGCTCAGGACCTGTTGCGTAATGGTGGTCAAGCGCTGTGCAGGATCGGCGCTCACCGTGGAGCTGACGTACTTTTCTGAAACCTGCTGCGGATCAACCAGGATGGTGGTGGACGCCTTATAATGGTCTGGCATAAGGAGCACACCCGCGCATCCCAACAGAGTCAATACAATCGTGCCCAGAATGATCCAGCCGCGATAGTGCCGTACGGAATTCCAGAAGGCCAATAGCTGGTCTGTTGATGAGTTATTTTCTGCCTGATTCATTCGTCCTCCCGTGACTGTTGGCCGTTTACCGGAATTGCATTGGCGCTGGGAACCATTCGATTCCGGCGCTCGCATAGCTCAAGTTTCCGCTGAGAATGTCTCCACCGGTACCGTGGAATGAACGGTAACCCGCGGTGAAGGCCATGCTGTTGATGATCTTGTAGCGAATGCGCGGAGCAACAAAGTATCCGTGATACGCCGGCGTTGTGGAGATAGCATCACCGCGAATGTAGCCCGCGTCAGTGATGAGGGTGAGCCGCTGAATACCCTGGGAAAAGCCCACGGTTGCGTTATCTTCCCAGCGGCTGCTCAAGCCGGGAATAGTGGTGAACTCGCGGTTGGCGGATGCATAGATCCTGCTTTGACGAGCCAGGGTCTTCACGATGCTTCCCGCGAAGGTGCCGGACAAAGGCGCGCCGCAGGCCGAGGTTGTGGATTGAGGTCCGCCGCTCAGGTTGATGTCAACCGAGTGGCTGGCTTTGATGCTGATGCCAACGCCGCCTCCGTAGGTATAGCAGGCAGGGCTGGTCAAAACTGTTTCCGCTTCGCCAAAGGTGCTCAGGCTCACGCGACGGCTGACTTCATGCTCGTAATCAACTTTTCCGCCGATCGCATTTGAGTGTGTTGCTACGTCGCCGCTGGCAGGATCATCCGCAATTCCCGTGTAAATATGGGACACTGAAAAATTGATCTTGTCACGACGGCTGATGAGATATCCAAGTCCCAGACTGCTTTCAACGAACGAAACATTGGCATCGCTGAGCAGCACGGCCGTGGCCGTATCCGCGACCGGAGTGCTATCGACCACCAGAAAGCTCAACGGTCCCTGGAGACGAGCTGACTCTGATCCGTAGCTGCCGCTGGATTGCGCCGTCCAGAACCAGCGATCGGTAAACGATCCGGTGGCGTTTAACGTTACCGTGTGATATGCCTGCGGGCCGCCGGTGGCCAGGTCGTTTGGAGTCACAATCGACGAATACTGAATCAGATAGCGGCTCGTACGTGTCGGCATGAAAACAGCCAGGTACGGATTGATCGAGGTCGAGACAATATCACTGGTGGTGCCGATGCCGCCGAAGCTATTGGTGTACACGCTTGAAGCGGACAATCCATAGAGCAATTGATACTTATAATCCTTGCTCTTCAGGGCCACGGATTGCTGACCTTCAACGTACTCTCCGTTCGGGAGAGTCTGGTCATTGCGAGGCTGCGGATAGAGGCTGATGGCCTCACCCGTACCCAGTGAAACGGCGGTACCAGCATTGCTGTTGGTATACGCAGGCTCACCAGGAGCAGTATCCTGCACGGACGATTGTGCTGTCTGTGAGTCCGTTGTGTCAGACGATTTGTCTTTGTTCTTGTCTTTGCTGGTATCGTCGGCGGTCTGCGCGAACGCCGACACGCCAACCAGCAGAGCAAAAGCTAACAGAGAAACCAGGGCCCTTTTTGTGAATTGAACAATCTTCATGGGACCACCACTGTGTCTCCTGGATGGAGAGAGATGTTTTGTTGCGTCTTTTTACCCGTGACAACTTCCTTGTATTTAAACTTGAGGCGCTGCTGCTTGCCTTCTTCCGTGCGCAGAACGACGATGCCGTCCTTCTTGGCGAAAGGCGTGAAGCCGCCGGCCTGGGCGATCAGCTGCAGCACTGAAGTTTCAGCATTCAGCGAGTACGTGCCTGGCCTTACCACTTCACCGGTGATGAAAGCGCGTTTGCTGTGGATCTCAGTCACCGTGACCGTGACTTGCGGATTGTTGAGAAAGTTCTTGAGCTTCTCGCCAATCATGTTCTGAATTTGCAGCGGCGTAAGCCCGCTGACTTTTACTTCATTAATTAGCGGCAGAGAGATGTTTCCGTCAGTCCGAACCACAACTGTCTGCGAAACCTCGGGCTCCTTCCAGACGTTGACGTGCAGGACATCAGAGTCGCCGACAATGTATCCATCGGAAGCGACTGCGGGTTGAACATCAGCCGGTTTGGCTGCTTCAGCGCTGGTGTGTTCCGGAGACTTCAGGCTGGCAGTCTGCGTTTGGGCAATGCAGGCAGCGCTGGCCATCCAGCAAACTGCCACGAAATTGATCGTCTTCTTTTTAAACGAAAACATGTTTTATTTGCTCCCACTCTGAATCAATGTCCACCGCATTCAGCGGCGGAGAATTTCTATTTCGCGCCCTTTCCCAGGAGAATGACCTTGACCGTTTCAAAAATGATGGCCACATCCAGGGATACAGAAAGGTGCTTGATGTAAAAGAGGTCAAGCTCAAGCTTCCTCTTTGCGTCTTCCACGGTAGAACCGTACTGATATTTGATCTGCGCCCATCCCGTAAGTCCCGGCCGCACGGTGTGCCGCTGAGCGAAGAAGTCAAGTTGGGATTCCAGCATTTCGCAGAAGTACGGCTGCTCAGGGCGTGGTCCCACAAGGCTCATGGTTCCACGCAGAATGTTGAAGAATTGCGGTAGTTCATCAAAGCGATATTTGCGGATGAACGCGCCGACCCGGGTAATACGACTGTCACCATCCTTGGCCCAGCTTGGACCATTCTTTTCCGAATCCGTGCGCATGGAGCGGAACTTGAAGATCTCAAAAATTTCTCCGTGCAAGCCCACGCGCTTCTGGTTGAAGAGAATGGGGCGGCCAGATTCAATCAAGATCGCCAGCGCGACTGCGGCCATGATAGGCATCGTCAGCGTGATTGCGACCAGGGCTGCGACGATATCCATGGTGCGTTTTGCCGCCAGCAGAAAACGGCTTTTGCGGAATCCATCAGAGAAGATCAGCCAGCTGGGTGAAAGTTTTTCCAGCGCGATGCGTCCGCTGATTCTCTCGAAAACTGTATGCGCGTCTTCCACGACCACGCCGGCAAACTTAAGGCGGAGAAGCTCGCGATACGGCATGCGGCCACGCTGCTCTTTCAGCGAGAGCACAACACGATCAATGTTGCGCTCGCGCACCAGCGTTTCCAACTCGGTGAGACCGCCGATAATGCCGGGGTTCACCAATGACTTGCCGATGTTCTCGCCCTTTTCATCCAGGAAGCCAAGCACTTTCATGTTGAGGTCTGGACGATCACAGATTTCGCGCGTAAGCGAGATGCCTGTCGGACCGGTTCCCACAATCAGAACGCGCTCTGCGCTGCGCAGGAAGAAGAAGCCTTTGGCATCGAGCAGCAGACGCCAGGCAAAGATGAATGACATGATGGTGGGCACGGCCAGAGCAGCAATGCCACGTCCAAGGCTGATGCCAGGCGCAATGTAATAGATGAGGGCCAGGCCGATGCACGCAATTCCCAGCGCCTGCAGAAGTCCAATCACCAGGCGGGAGCGCGACTTCATGACTTCAATGTCATAAAAATCGTTGTAATACAGGGCAAATTCACACATCAGCACCACCACCAGAAAACGCATGATGGTGTGGCCGCCGGCATATTCCCAGCGCGACGAAGCAAAGCGCAACGTCGTCGCCAATGCCAGACCAAGAATGATCAGCAGGCTTTCACTTGCCAGCAGGACCACGGTCTTGGTAGGAATTCTTTGTCCGCCGATTCTAAGCATTGCTCACCTTGGCAATCGGTAGAATTTGTTTCACGACTTCCCCCCCGTCTTCAGACTCATGCTCGTCGACCGCTGCAACACCGTTTTCTCCCGGCATGTTTTTCACGTTGCTGCGGTTTGGAGACAGGCCCGCGTCACGAATCTTGTAAAGCAGCGCGCGATAGCTGATCTTGAGCGACTCCGCCGCGCGCCGGCGATTCCAGTGGTGCGATTGCAGAACTTTGAGGATGATGTCGCGCTCCAAACGGCGAATGGCCTGGTTGGTAATCTTCTTCAACGGCACCGGGCCTTCCTGAGGAATTTCAAAATCAAATGTATTGGGCGCGGGCTCGGTCAGGTCAGTGCTGATGCTCGATTCGGTACCCAGAATCACGTAACGCTTAATCAGGTTTTCCAGCTGACGAATGTTGCCGGGCCAGTGATAGGCCTGCAGAAGCCGCATCAACGAGGAAGAGATGGGCTGCGTCTTGCGGTTGTACATCATGTTGAAATGAGTGCGGAAATATTCCACGAGTTCAGGAATGTCCGCGCTTCTTTCACGTAGAGACGGCAGCGTAATGTTCACGACGTTGACGCGATAAAAAAGATCTTCACGGAAAGTTCCAGCGGCGATTTCCTGTTTCAAATCGCGATTGGTGGCGCAGATCACGCGCGCTTCAGAGCGCGTATCTTCCTGGGCGCCGATGCGGGAAAACTTTCCATCCTGCAGAACCTGCAAAAGCTTGGACTGCAAGCCCATGCTGAGCTCGCCGATTTCATCAAGAAAGAGGGTGCCGCCATCGGCCAGGGCGATTAAGCCCGGCTTGGAGGTATATGCGCCGGTGAATGCCCCTTTTTCATAACCAAAGAGCTCGCTTTCGAGCAGGGCGTCCGGAATCGCCGGGCAGTTCACCTTGATATACGGTCCCTTGGCCAGTGCGGAGGCGCGATGGATCATCTTGGCGATGATCTCCTTGCCGGTACCACTGGATCCCTGGATGAGTACAGGCACGTCGGCCGAGGCCACCATCGCCAGATCGCGCTGTACCTTTCTCATGGCTTCGGAAGTGCCAAAAATAACCGACTCTGGTGGCAAGTCGAAATTTTGTTCAACAGCGTGTTTCATTCAAGCTCCGTCTTTGCCTGTATAAATTCCCTTGCTGCTTTTGTCCTTTGTATGTGCATGTAGAACGCCAAAGTACCTGCTAGTACATGGTCTTTAGGACATATGTAATCCATGTCCTAAAATTCAACGTATGTTGCTGAAAACAATTGGGCTTCTCCCAAAACAGAGCTTGATAAGTACATACACCTGTGTGCTTATCGGCGGGATTTCCCCAAGAAAGTGGGAAAATGTTTTCACACTAGGAACTTTGCTTTCCCTTGGGTGTGACAGTATGTCCAAGTGAAACGATTGCGGCAGTAGCATGGGGATGGCTTACGCTTAGATTTCGCTTTTGTAAGCGCATTTAGCTTTGGGAGCGGATGTACGCTAAAGCGCAGATTGGCTGAACGAATCTTTCAGAATCCGCAGGAGAATGCGTGGGTCCTTCTTCGCCTGGGAGAGACAATAGGGCAGCCATGCATGGCCAAAGGGAATGTAAAAGCGGACAGGCGTTGCAAATTGTTTGGCCACAGCAAGCGGTTGCCGTGTGGGAAGACCGTAAAGCAATTCCACATCAGCATGTGTGCCCGCGGCGTTGAGGCATTGCAATGATTCCGCAACCAGTTGCGGATTATGTGTGGCAATGCGGACGCTGTCCACGCGCCCGGCAAGGTGCTGCACCATGGAGATAAACTCCGGTTCTGCTTCTACTGAATCACTTTCTGCCCATTGTCCTTTCACAATTCGGATAGGGAGCTTACGTTCGATGGCCCAGTCGATATCACGCAAGCTGCGTTTCCAGCGTGTGGGAATGGTCAGGCTGAGATTGGCGTAGGTTGCAAGCGCGCGATCAATCAGGTCGAGTGTGCGGTCCGCTGTCTCCGGGCCATGTGAATCAAAGTGAACGCACACGCCTAACTCTTTGGCCTTGCATAAGATCTCTTGCAACAGCTCGTGCGAATAATGAAGGCCTGGTGGCTTGATGGAAAGATAGTCGAGATTCTGCGAGCGCACGGCCGCCAGCGATTTTAAATAGGCATCAGCGACCTGGCGCGGCTGATCGTCATCACCATTCCAGTAGCCAATTGTGACCAGGAAATTCATGCTTTTGAGACGCGAAGCCACACGCAATGCATCGTTCAATTCCGGCCCAGCGATATAGGAGCTGGCCGCCCGGCGCATGACTGGAGCAGAGAGCCGGGAGATGAATTTGCGGGCCGTGGCGTTCATTGACTGTTCTTTGCTTTCGTTTGGGCTTTCTTCTGAAAAAGTATTTTGCCGGCACGGCGCGCCGCGGCTTTTGCGGCTTCTGCAGTGATTCCTATGAGTCCGCGCAGGCCAGGAGCATAAATACGCATGGAGACCGAGGCATGAGACTGATTGGTCCATTTGTGTGTCCATGCTTCACAGGTCCCCATGAATTCGTAAACTTTCAGGCCGCTTTCTGCGGCAAGGCGCAGGCTTTCCACGATGAGCAGTTCACCGGGCGAGCAACGGGAGAAAGCCTGGTCATAGCCCATTTTCAGGAGCCAAAAACAGTTCTTAAATTCAACAGCGTACTGAACGGCGGCCGTTTGATCGCCGCATTTCATCAGCAGAATACGCAGGATTCCCTGCTCACAAGCAAGCTGTGCATAACGGCGAAAGAAGGTCTGAGTCGTGGGATCGTACGCCAGCCCACTGCCCTCTTCGCCTTTCCAGTTTGCCGATTCCACGCGAAAAACTTCTGTTAGCACATCATCCAGTTCAGCCATGGTCGGCACGATGTTCTGGAAGCTGATTGCACCCATCTTTTCCAGATTTCGGCGGGCACGGCGCAGATCTGAACGGCGTCCGGAATTCAGATGCTCTTCAGGACGCGCCCAGCTTTTATCCAGATGAAGCCATGGATGCGCAGGCATGGGCCGTGTAATACAAAAACGCTTTGTCTCGCTGCATGCTGCGCGCAGAGATTGAACGACAGGAGAAGCAGCATCCATATCGCGCAGGAAAATTGGCTCTTTGATCGTCATCAAAGCCCGCGCCAGAGCCTGGCAGGATGCATCATCCGCGTACGTCATCAGCGTTGGTTCGTAAAGATTGTGTCCAAGAAAGAGCAGGCGTTTCTCGCCACGAGGCCGGAACAGCGGAGCAAAAGCCACGGTCTTCCCTTGCCGCTGGACGGTCACCACGACCGGTTCACCAGTGGTAAAGCTTTCTGCCGCGGCCAAGTTCCATATATACGATTGCATGGGTGAAGGGCTGAATGTATCCATGGCCGCGCTGTCAGAAGCAAGGTCGCGAAATGCATCTACACCGGAAAAAACCCTGGCGGTAAATTGATCGCCCGCCGCATCGGGTGAAAAATTCTCCCTGGAATCTGTTGGCTCTGAGAGCTTTACAAGCTGGTCGTTACTGATCACGTCTACAGCCATCGATCACCTTTCCAAAGGGTCAAGAGTATTGCTGGCGGTCTTTCTTCTAAAAACCACCTGTGTTCCGCAGCCATCCATTTGATTGTTTGGGGAAAAACAATACCTGGGGCGATGATCTGCACAAAGTTAACTAGTTTTCATGCAAGGATTAGGCCATTTTGGTAAGCAGGCCATAATTCATGTAAAACTTATGTAATCAATCACTTACGTATTACCCTGCAAACAGCAGGAATCAAATATTGTGCAATCTTTTTCATGGTTGGCAACATTCAGTTAGCTAGTTGGGCTGTTTTCGCCAGCGATCAACACCATCCCACCAAACCACTTTCAGCCATTCCATAAAGGTGGTTTTAGCCCATTCGCGATGGCGCCACCACTCTGTACCAAAGAGCCGGTCATCGACGGCGGCTGCGGCCGAGAAATGGTATTGCGGCAGGCGATGCTTAAATATTGAGAGCGCCCGCGCGGTGTGCCAATCACTGGTGACGAGAAGAACATTTGCAGGATGGAGTGGAGCTAAACACTTGGCCACAAAGCGGCTTTCGGTATCGGTGGAGTCCTCTTCAAAGGCGCAGACGCTTGCCAGGCTTGCCATATCTTTGGCGTCCTGTTTAAGGAAGGCATCTGCGTATTCCGCCGGCGTGTGGCCGTAATAGCTGGAGTCAGAAGAAGCGTCGAGCAGGAGATGTTTTCCGTATCCAGCGCGGAGAAGCTCCATACCGCGCCGATAGCGTGCATCCTGGCTATCTCCGGCCAGGACCACGATCACATCCGACTTTTCCGGATGATTACTTACCAGAAGGCGGCCGGCAAATCCTGCGAATACCAGAAAAACGATGAACAGGCAGAGCACGGCCACCAGTTTGCGAGATCGCAAAGCAGAGCGGCGAGACGTGGACGGCGCGGTTAGCACGGATTGGGTTTCTGTCGAGACCATTATCCAGTCAATTCAAGATCAAGTATTTAGGTAAAATTTTGTCTTTCTGTAGTGCAGGAAACCGTTCAAGTGTTTCAGACATGACTGTGCAACACTTTGCACTCTTGCCGTTGGCTATGCTAACGTCACACCAGCCCGCATAATGCTATACGTAAGATACTAAAGACTTTTATTGGCTCAAGGGTGGAACCGGGCACTCCCATCATTTTGGCACACAAAGTGCGATTATGTTAGACCGATATGAGCACACTGGACTATATGCCTCTTACTTCCGATTCACTCGCAACCAAGCTGGAAAACCGTACTGCACGCATTGGCGTGATTGGGCTGGGTTATGTCGGCCTTCCGCTGGTATTGCTTTTCAGCGAACAAGATTTCCGCATCACCGGCTTTGATATCGACACCAAAAAGGTCGATATGCTCACGAAGGGCAGCTCTTATATTGTCCGCATCCCGGAAACAGAAATCCAGGGTGCACAGCGCAAGGGCTTCACGGCGACCAGTGACTATTCGAAGATCACCGAGATGGACGCCGTGATTATCTGCGTACCGACACCTTTGAATGATCACCATGAGCCGGACCTGAGCTTTATTGCTTCCACGGCTGAATCGATCGCCCCGCATTTGCGGTCGGGACAATTGATTATCCTGGAAAGCACCACTTATCCGGGCACTACGGAAGAATTGCTGATCCCACTTTTGGAAAAGAATCCCCGCGGCTTGAAAGCTGCCCGTGGAACGGAAACCACCAAAGATACCTTCTTTGTTGCGTTTTCACCGGAGCGCGAAGATCCAGGCAACGACACGGTTGCCCGCTGCGACATACCAAAAGTCGTGGGTGGATTGAATCCGCAAGCAACTGAAATGGGCCGCAATCTGTACGGCACCATTTTCCGTCGCACGGTACCGGTTTCAACTCCGGCGGCGGCGGAGATGACCAAGCTGCTGGAAAATATCTATCGCTGCGTGAACATTGCGCTGGTAAACGAACTCAAGCTGCTGAGCCTGCGTATGGGCATCGACATTTGGGAAGTGATTGGCGCAGCGTCAACCAAGCCGTTCGGCTTCCAGGCGTTCTATCCGGGACCGGGCCTTGGCGGACACTGCATTCCGATCGATCCTTTCTATCTCTCATGGAAGGCAAAAGAGTACGACTTCCACACGCGCTTTATCGAGCTGGCGGGCGAAGTCAACCTGAATATGCCGTATGAAGTTGTTGCATCGACGGCATCAGCACTGAACAAGCAGCGCAAGAGCCTGAACGGCGCCAATATCCTGGTGCTGGGACTGGCTTACAAGAAGGACATTGACGATCTGCGCGAATCGCCTTCGCTCACCATTATTGAGCTACTGCAGAAAGAGGGCGCGACGGTTTGCTACAACGATCCGTTTTTTGAATCAGTGGGTCGCGGTCGAAAATACAACCTGAACATGAAGAACACGCCGCTCGAAAATCTTAAGCAGTACGACTGCGTGCTGATTGTTACCGACCACTCCTCGTATGACTATGCCTCCATCGTGAAAGAGGCAAACCTGGTGGTGGATACGCGAAACGCAACCAAAGGACTGACCAGCGAAAAGATCGTACGCTGCTAGTTTTTGGGCCCCTTAGCTTGAGTACTGGAGGGCTGGCCAACGGTGGTCAGCCTTTTTTATTGCCCGCGGCCGGGTAATCCTGCCCACTTCCCGTTTCAGGACACCTAAAATTCCTTAAGGGAAACTACTTGATACTTGAGTAACTTTGAGAGCTGGATTCTTGCGGCTATTATCTGCCCATGGCAACACAAGCGCGCTTACGTTCAGTCCCAGGTGGCAAATCTTCGCAAGAAAGAGCAGTTTTCCGGCGGTGGCAGCGGTACCGGCTCAATCTTCCTATCAGCTTGCTTTTTACTCATGACGGCACAACCAAGATCATGAGCGGACGCGGCAATGATATGAGCGAGGGCGGCGTGCTGGTATTTGCCGGACTTGAACTCAAGACGGGCGACGAAGTTTCCATTGAATTTACGCCACCCTATAGCAGCCCTGTGCGTGCGCGCGGCGTGGTGCGTCATCGCCGCGGCTATAACTATGGCATTGAGTTCATCCTGGATACTCCTGCCGACAAAGAGCAGACAGAAAAGTTTCGCGGTCTGTTAAAGCTGGCAGCAGGCGCAGCGACCGACTAGCTGATCTGATCCACAATCCAATCTTTTAGCGAGGAGCCTCATAAGCTCCCATTGTGCTCTTTCCCTGCGGACGAGCGACGCCATCTTTATCTGTTGGCTGATTACTCCCCGGAACAAGGGGATTATTAGGGATCGCCGATGTGCCGGCATCTTTCGCCGGACTTGAGCTGTGAAGGTGGAAATCAAAGCCGCCGAGATTCACAAATTGCGGATCGGCATTGATGTTGCCGTTCGTCTGCCATGGACCGCTGCCAATGCCATACCAGAGATTCTTCTCGCCACTCAGCTGTGATTTGTTGCCATCGACATACATTTCCCCGGAAAGCTGAACCACCAGGTTGTTGCGCAGATGCATCGTGAGCGAGTGCGGTCCGCCGCCAACATTCACTGCTCCACGCAAACCTCCTGCACTATTGGATCGGTTTGCGCCGCAGTCATATAGCGTATTGTTAAAGACCTCAACCGCGCCCGTCCCTTCCTGTCCGTGATTAGTAATTCCCGCCACATAGATACAGGCATACGCGCCAACATCATCTTTGGGATTCATCAGGCCAACGTGATAGATCACATTGTTGTAAGCCTCAACTGGGCCCTTCGACGGATCGACAGTGGCAAAGTTAATGCCGTTGCAGTTGTCGCCATGAATCAGGTTGTCATGCACATGCAGATCATATTGATTGAAGCCCGTAGTATCTTTGGCTCCGCAATCCGGGCGGCACAGTGGCGACGAATGAAACTGCAAGGCGCGGCAGGTAAAGTTGTCATGAATATGGTTCCAGCCAACATCAATGTGGTTGGAATCCGTGCTGAAGTAAACCGCGTGGTAAAACTTTGACGATGCCGGCGGTGTGCCGGCATTGTGAACTTCGTTTCCATAAAACCTGAGTTGATTCGCGCCGCTGGCTTCCACGCAACCAACCTGGCCGTCAGCGCCGGGACATTCAATTTCATTGCCCACAATGCGCCAGCCCGTTCCACCAATATCAATCGCCTGGCGGCCGCCGATGATGTGCAACTGTGAGAGGACCCAGTAATCTTCCTGAGCTTGAATGTTGGGCGTGCGGATGGCGAAGTCAAGTCCGTGCGGCTTGCCGATTGTGACTTTGGCTCCGGGATAAGCCACCAGTGCCTTGGGCGCTCCCGGTTTGCCGGAATTGTTGCCGCCAAAGTGGTCCATGCTGAGGCAGGCGGAAAAAGTATCTTCTTTGTCCTGCGTCACGCCGTCTTCTATATAGGTAATATCGCCGGCAGACATGCTGTCTTTGGCATGAGTAATGGATTTCCACGGAGCCAGAAATGTTCCGCGACGGCGATCACTACCGTTGTTCGCAACAAAATAAATTTTTCCTGCGCGCACAGTGAACGGCACACCGTTACTGGAATGATTTCCATCTTTGCCGTGAAGATTTACGACGATGTTGCCAGTCTTTGCTGCCGCGCCAAGCTGGAAGGTAATTTTGCTGTCAGTCCAGATGGGATAGTCAGCAGCCACGCCATTGCCAATCGTCACAGTTGAAGTGCCGCGTTCACCGCCAAACCCTTTACCCCAGATCGTGACCCAGGCTCCCGCATTGGCCTTGCCGCCGACGTTGGGGCCACTTTCGAGATCGGAGAAAAAAATGTGGGGCGCAGCAGTTTGTGCGGACAGGTCAAGCGGAATAAACAGAAAGAGAAATAAGAATACAGAGAAAACTTTCATGAAGGAGTATTAGATCACGGGAAAAGACGAATTCCCATTCCTCGCGCCGCAGGCCCGCGCGCAACGAAACGGAGCGCGTGGAAAGCAAATCACAATTCTCGCGCGGAACCATCCACGATAAAATCCAGCACTGCGACAGATCGCAAATACTGCGCATCATCCGGATAAGGAATCTCGGCGCGAGCCGTCCAGCTAAGAGCACTATTCTGCTGCTCGGTCGTCTTCAAAAATCCGGCCTGTGTCATGCCGCCAGGATATTTCATCCACAGTTTGGTGTGCCCCGTATTCAATTCCCGATCCCAAAATGTTTTTTCTACTTTTGGAAATAATGACCTGAGAGCCATGCTGAACGCCGCACCAACCATCTGCAACGGAGCCGTCTCACTTGACGAAGAACTTTCGGAAGACAGAGACACCTTTGCTATTAAGACCATCTTGAGTCCTTCGCCGGCAATTTCAACCCTGCACTCGATGATTACTGCTGTCTGGGGAAGAAATTTACGGTGAGTAATGAGGACAATAGCTAGCAGGGTGAGAAGCTGCTGAGCATAAACGCGAAATTCGGGAATGGGCTGGGCGGTTTCATCGTCGCGATAATAGGTTACCGGAAAGTCAAAACCGTCTGGATTGAATACAGGCTCGGGTCGAGGAAGCCCTGATCTACCTCGGCTTTGAAGCCCTTCAGAACACTCGTTTTTTCTTCCGTGGTTAGCTTTTTGAAGTCCTCTGGCATGTCGGTGCCGCACCTACGGCGCTCTGTTTTTTTCAACCATTTCCCAGCGCTTACCCCTTCAGCGCGCTAAGCGCGCCTCGGGCCGCACTGGGCTAACTTCTCATCGCGCCTCTGGCGCTGAAGGCCGTGATCATTGCACTATGCTCGTCCGTTTGGCCTTTTCTTCTTTGGCTAGCCCGAGATCCGGCTCGGGCAACTGGTAAAGGTCCTCGTTGAATATTTCGTCAAAGAAGGCAAATTGGGAACAGAATGGTCTGTATAGTGCGTCACGGACACCAGCTTCCATTTGAATTGTTTAGCGCAAGTATCAAGCAAGCTGGCAAAGGCTTGCCGGACGGCAGTTTCATGGCTGATATTGAGCTGTCCGAACTGGTTTAAGGCGTCGTAATAGTCCTTAACTTTGGCCGAGGTAGGTTTGATGGATAGTTCCACGCGTCCGGTTAGCCGGAGTTTAGCATACGGGATGAATGGTTAAGCGCTAGTTAGATTGAAGTTCCGACATGGTTAAGGGTTTTGAGTGGCGACAGGGCTTCTTGGTGCTAGCGCTGGCGGCTTGGTTTTAGGACTACTCCGCCTAAAAAATGGGCTTTGATTGCACTGCATTTCCATTTTTCTGTGACAGACGATGGGGGACCGCCAGGCTGGAGTTTTTGTCTTGACAAAAGCGAATAAAATACGATAAATTAACCGAGCATGGGCCAATGTGTCCGGATGATCTTTGACAATCAAGCAATCAGCACAAGCAATCAGCATTCAGCCAGATTAAAGGCCGAAAACAAGGGAAAAAGGGGCTTCGACAAGGCTGTCATAAGGCTGTTGAATGGCACTTGGGCTTTTGTTTTCAACGAAAGTTCAACCCCCGGGTGGGGGTGTTTCGGCTGAACGATCAGGCAGAGGACCATGACGACCCTCTGCTGAAAACCAACGGCGTTTACCAGAGGTGACACGAAGTAACGCAAAGGGGGAGCTCAAACCCACGCCAAAAGGGATGAAAGCGCTGAAGTCTACGCCAATCTGGGATGAACTGGGATGATCTCTCGCAAATGCACGCCAATCTGGGATGGGTGTGGAGGGGGGGAGGCAGGAAAAAGATTGCCAGAATTGCCAAAATTGGCAATCGCCGAAATTGGAAACCTACTGCGGGAACGCGGAAAGCAGATCGATCCCAACAAAAAACCGGGAAGATTTCTCTCCCCGGCTCAATTGCAAATCGCTACTTACCACTGGCTACTGATCGTTATCGCCGTCATCATGTGGCGCTAACGCTACGCCACGCAGGATTTCTCCTGACTGGGCCGCGCGGATCGTAACAAACGTTCCCAGCGGAGCGTTGCCGTTATGGTTGTCATTGCTTTGCGGAAGAGTGGTGGAGCGGACCAGGTCGGTCACTTTCACCAGTTTGTTCGGATCGGCGCCAGGATCTCCATTAGCGCTCACGGTTGAGGTCACGGCAAAAATATCCGCTGTGCCATCGCCATTGACCTGGCCGGTGAGGTTACGGCAACCATCGGTGGCAGGATTGAGTGACGCCGGATAGTTTGCCACGCTATATGGAACGCCGATATTCAGGCCATTCTGCAGAATATAAGCCAGATGAAATGTTCCGTTGGAACGGACCCACTTCTGCACGCCGGCTGTCGCCTGGCTTGCTGGAGTGGCCACGTTTCCATTGACTGCGGGGCTTACCAATGTGCCGTCGCCTTCATCGCAAACGTAAAGCGTGTCTGCATTGGCGAACCAGATGCCGAAAGGAAATGCTACTGGCGCGGGATTGCCATTTACATCAACTCCGCTGGCAAGCGATGCAGGCAAACCGGGCAGAATGGTAATGGGAGTAACCGCCAAATCTGCCGTGCTGCCACTGGGAAGCACACCGTCACTTCCTACCTGATACACCGTGTCGATTCCATTGCTGCCGCTGCCTTTGGTGACGAACAGCGTGTTATTGAAAATCGTAAGTCCGCGGAAATTGTTGTCTTTGCCTGCCTTGTCCGCTTTGGCAAAGCCGGCTTGAGTAATTTCAAAATCGCCAATTTTGTTAATGCCTGGCGGAACAGGTGGAACTTGCCCGGGAACCAACAGCTCGGCGCCCGTGGAGTTAATAAGGTTGAGGCCAACCTGCGTGGTTGTAAGCTGACCAGCGGAGAGGCCGCCGTTATTGTCATTGCCCGTCAGGTAGTACAGGCCGTTGCCTTTGATGGCCGCGCGGCCATTGTCGCCACTGTAAGCATTGCCGTCAGTGACCTGAATGTTTCCGCGAGCATCCACTTCTGCCACGCTGCGGAAGAATTGGCCCACGGCTGGATTGGTTGGATCAATCACGCCGGGTGTGTTTGAGTTCGAGACATCCAACTGGTTCACGGCAGTAGTAAATCCCGGGCCGCCGCGATAGCCCATGAAGGTGAGCGACCTTCCGTCGGTAGAACGATTCAGCGCCAGCTCTGACTTTGAGCTGAAGCTGGTGACAATCAGATTGGTAGGAATTGCCAGGGTCCCAATCAGTTCGCCGTTGGTCTTCAGGTTGTCCAGAAATACCGGCGAGGTAATGCTGAAATTGCCATCGGCCAGATCATTGTTAAACACTGTGGGATACGTTCCATCGTTGGTGGCCTTGGCGCATTTTACTTTTACGCTGGCGGCGCCACCGGCAAGCAAAGGCACACTGACCGTTCCGGCTATGCAGCCTGGAGGCAATGTTTGTCCAACGGTAACTGAGGCAGGCGTTCCGGCATAGACGCTGCGGGTTACAACAATTGAATTGTTCTGAAATTTGAAACGTCCGTCATTATCTCCATCGCCAGACCGCGCTGACATGGACGCCGCGACGAGGGTGAGTGCGGCAAGTAGTAGGGGCTTCTTCACGAATGTGGCCCTCCTTCGGGCCCGGCGGAAACCCTAACAGAACAGGCGAAGAGAAAGGTTACATGATTGTTAAAATTTGATGAGCTTGCAGTTCTTTACTGCGGATGAAGAAGTTTTCACTACAGTGCACGGAAAGCACAGAAAAAGCCGGATGTTTATCTCAAATCTAAAAATATTCTTCGTTGCGATTGATGGGCGATTATCCTCTTCCCGTCGTCAGCACAACTTTTCCCGTGGACTTTCTCTCTCGCAGCAGATTCATGGCCTGCCCAACGTCTTCCAGGTCCATCGTCGCGGAGACATGCGGATTGAGCTTGCCTTCCTCATACCAGCGGAAGAGTTTGGCATAAGAATCGCGCAACAGCTGCGGTTTGCGCGCCTGATAGGAACCCCAATAGAAGCCGATTACGTCGATATTCTTGACCAGAAGAATGTTAGCCGGAGCTTGCGGAATGCGTCCGGAGGCAAAGCCGATGATGATAACGCGCCCGCCCCAGGCAATGGAGCGCAGGCCGGCATCAAACGCGTCGCCACCGACGGGATCGTAAATCACGTCGGCACCGCGGCCGCCGGTGATGGCTTTCACCCGTTCGCGAATGTCTTCGCGCGAGTAGTCAATAAGATGATCGGCGCCGCATTGCCGCGCGATGGCCAGCTTTTCCTGGCTTCCGGCGCAGGCAATCACATGCGCGCCCATGGCTTTGCCGATCTCAACCGCCGTCAGCCCTACGCCGCCGGCAGCGCCATAGACCAGCAGCCATTCTCCGGGCTGGAGATGCGCGCGCCAGTCAAAGGCCCCATGCGAAGTTCCGTAGGCCACAGGAAAACTGGCGGCAGCGACGAAATCCATCTTGTCCGGAATCTGGTAAACGCGATTGGCGTCAACCACAACCTCGTCCGCATACGCTCCGGTGCCGGTGAGGGCCATCACGCGATCACCAACCTTCAGCGAGCTTACACCCCTGCCAACTTCCGAAACTATGCCGGAAACTTCCATGCCCGGCGTGAAAGGAAAGGCAGGCTTCTCCTGATATTGACCGGAGATAAGCAGAAGATCGGCAAAGTTGATGCCCGCAGCATTCACGGCAATCCGCACAGCGCCGTCTTTCATCGGAGCAGACGATACGTCTTCCACCACCAGCTTTTCCGGTCCAGACCACTCTTTGCAAAGCACAGCGCGCATGCCCTCTCCTTTGTCACCGGTAAAACAGCAAATGATTCGGCAATCAGTTTATCGCGTTGAACCAATCAGCAAAATAGCGGCTTGGTTTGCTGAAAGATATTCGAGGTTAAGCAGCTGCTGAGCGACGCACAAGCAGCACAGTTTGATCATCAATCTGTTTGCCCTGCTTCAGTGAGCGATCGCGCAGCTTGTTCACAATTTGTTCCAGCGGGCTGCCGGCCGATTGAAGCAGGATTACTTTCAGTGGATCGAGCCCGAGTTCATTACCCTTACGATCGGAAGCTTCGGTCAGACCATCCGTCACCACTGCCAGCACATCGCCTTCGTCGCATTCGATATTGGAAGCTTCGAATTTCGCATTTCCCAAAATGCCAATGGGCAGATTGGAAACAGATTTTTCTTCCACAATGTTCAGCCGCTTGCGATAGTGCAGCACAGGCAGATGTCCGGCCAGGGCAAAGCGCACGCTGGAGCCCTGTTTAGCGCTGCTGATCCCGGCAAACGTAACAAATACATTCGGGGCAGAAACTGAAACCAATACGCGGTTAAGATCAACCAGCAATGCGGACATATCTTCCCCATTTGCGGACCCCATGCGCGCGGCGCTCTTGACCATCGCCATAATCATACCCGCAGAAACGCCGTGGCCAGAGACATCGGCAACATAGGCAGTCCAGTTTGCGCCATGCTCGGCAACATCTACCAGGTCGCCGCCAATTTGCCCGCTCGGCACGGAGAGCCCGTAGAATTCAAATTCACCCAGACGGCAGGAAACAGCCGGGACCAATGCCTTGTGGACTTCACCCGCAAGTTTCACCTCGGCAATCGTTGTAAACATGCGCAGCCCTTCCTTGCGGATAAAAGCTACGATAAATATGTACCCCATAAGGATGGATACCATGCCAACGGTTCCGAGCATCGCCAGCCGATGGTCGATCTCCTTCTGGCTTAAATTGAGTTCTGAAGGAATAACCGTACGCTTCGTCCAAGTACCATAAACCCTGCCCACTACAACTTGCAGTGGCAGTAAGACAATCATCAGCCAGATAACGCGCCGAAAGCCGCAATAGGCCCACGCCGTGGAAAAAAGACCTGCAATCAATGCAAAACCAATGGCCCGCGGAATGTCCATCCATGTGTGGTCCAGCAAGGTAAGCACCAGGCCAAAAGAGAAAAAGAGGCTGAAAATTCCTGCAAGAATAAACAGGCCTCTCCCCGGCGGAAGAGTTTTCCAATACTCGGCGGACCGTTTCCATCCTGAAAATGAGGGCATAAATAACCAAATGAGTTTACTCTACGACCAGGAATGAGAACGTCCGCGCCTCAGAAATTAGTTCTGCGGCAGCCCGCCACGCACAAGCCGCACCGAAAGCTTGATGTCATTCAGGGTTTTGCCATCGGCTTCAGCATGGCAGGTAATCTGCTGTCGCTCTTTTGTCTCAGCCTTCGGAGCATCCAGCAGCAACTGGACGTAATAATCGCTTTGCGTCTCCAGCGTGTAATCGCCAGCTCCGCTTTGGACGCTCCAGCCATCCGGCAATGTAGCAGAGATTTTTATCGTCTTGACTCCGTCAGTATGGTTGTGGAATTCCAGCGGGACAGTCAGCGTGGCGCCGTATTTGATGGCAATTTCTGGCACAGCAGGCTTAGGCAATTTCGTAAGACCATGTGCGCGACGAAACGTTTCATAAAATCCCCACGGCCCGCCAAGCTCAACGGAAACTGTCGCCGGAGCAGCGTACGGCTCGCGTATTGGTTGAACAAAAGCAATGCGTTCAGAGGTAATTCCTTCAAACACATCTCCCGTTACGCTGCCGGGGACAAGAGATTTTCCCAGGGTAAAGCTGCCATTGCCGCCCCAGTTCTTCTCTTCTGCAGCAACCTGTTTCTCATCTTCTTTTTTCAGCCCTTCAATGTAGCTGCGATATTGCGTGAGGTGATATTTAAACGTCTCCAAGGCCGTCCGCCAGTAAGGCAGCTTAAGTGCCGATGAAACTCCGTTCGTCGAATACGTTGGGCCCGTGCCCTTAAAGATGTCATCGCCTGCGTCAGGAAAATAGTAAAGCTTCTTCGGCTGCCATGGCTGCAGCCCATCCAGCAGCGTCTCATTCACTTTTACCGGCCCGGCAAGCTGGGCCGGGAACACAGTAGCATCGCCCGCCATGTCAAAAGCTTCAGTCGCCAGCACGCCGGAAGCCTGATGGTCGCCATGGTTTTCGCCGACAAAAAATCCGGGCAGCCAGGTAATGATCACTTCCGGACGCGTCAGCCGCACCATCCGGACCACTTCTTCTTGCAACTCTCCGTTACCCGAGTTCGCCAGCGATTCCAGCACGTTTTGCGTTGGCGTATCCTTTCCGCTGAGAAACCAGACGTTGTTGATGCCGACGCTTGCCAGCGCATGCCGCAACTCCATTTCACGTGATGCCCCCAACGATCGCGCACGCTCCGGCCCCATGTTGTTATGGCCTGCCTCGCCATGCGTGGTGTAGATCACAGCCACACGCTTGTGCTGGTCAATCAGTTGGACCAGATAAGGGACCACGCCGGTTTCGTCATCCGGGTGAGCGACAACCAGCAACACATCGACCTTGAGACGGTCATCCTGCTTCAGCAGTGGAGGCGTTGGCGTGGGAGTTTGTGCTGCAACCGTAAGAGCAACTGTAAGCAGGGCTAGCGGGCCGATAAATCTCATCAAAAATCCTTCCGGGAGCGGAAATGGCTATCGGGAAGAGTCAATTTTATAGTTTGTGGATGCAAATTTTCTGAATGCAGCAAGGCGAGCGCAGCTTCCCGCTTTATTCATGTCGCAACGCAATCATTGGATCAACTTTGGTGGCGCGATGCGCCGGCACAAAGCTGGCGATGAATGCCGCGACACAAAGCAATGCGGCTGCGCCGGCGAAAGTAGCAGCGTCTGTCGGCGTTACATTGAATAACAGGTTGGCAACCAAACGAGTAAGCGCCAGAGAGAGTAGAACGCCAATTACGATGCCAGCAGCCACTACTTTAAAACTGCTGCTAAGAAACATGGCAAGAACACGACTCCTGCGAGCACCCAAAGCCATGCGCACACCAATTTCCTGTGTTCGTTGTGACACCGTGTAAGACATGACTCCATAAACGCCAACCATCGCAAGCAACAACGCCAAAATGGCAAATAGTCCAAGCAGAAGCGTATATAACTTTGGCTGCGCCACAGAGTTTTCCATCTGCTGCACCAGCGTGCGATGCCCAACCGGCTGCTCAGGATCAATCTCCGCCACCATCTTGCGAACGGTTGGAGCAAGCGCCAGAGGATCTCCCTTGGCGCGGACCAGCACATACATATAGCTCATCAGGCTTTGCTGGTAGTTGGTGAAAATTTCCGGGTCAGGCTCAGACGTGATGTCGAATTGGCGGCTGCTCCCCACAACACCCACAACCGTATATGGCTGTTCCCCTTGCGACTGCACAAAAACCTGCTGTCCCACGGGATCAGAATTACCGAAAAACTTTTTGACCGCAACATCATTCAGCACCGCCACTCGCGGTGATTGTTCTCCATCATTGTCAGTAAACCAGCGCCCCCGCTTCAGCGGGATCCCCATGGTAGAAAAGTAGCCGGGAGAAACCGTGTTAATGACCGCAGCCATCAACTTTCCATCAGGCCCAGTCGATCGCCCCTGAATCCGGAACGGAGAAAAGAAGCTGTTGCCCTGCAGCGGGATGGCTGTAATTCCGCCAGCAGCCTCAACTTCCGGCAGTGCGCTCACACGATCCAGCAGAGTGCGGAAGAAATTCACACGCTGATAATTTTCTGGATATTTATAGGGCGGCAGAACCAACAAAGTATTCACCAGAACACGTTCCGTGCGGAATCCCGGATCAACCTGCAGCATGCTGACAAAACTACGCAGCAGCAATCCGGCTCCAACGAGTGAAACCAGCGATAGGGCAATTTCGCCTGCGATTAAACCCCTCTGGAAAAGTCTCTGGCTGCGCGTCCCACCTTTGCCGCTGCGGGTGCTATCGCGCAAGCCATCCGCTGGATTCGCCCGAGCGCTCTGCCATGCCGGTACTGCGCCAAACAACATCCCGCACACAATCGATAAAGCCATGGTGAACAGCAGCACGTTGCCGTCGATCGAAATGGCATCGCCCGACACATTGAACTGCGGCAGGAACTGCAACAGGAACTTCAGTCCAACCAATGCCGTCAAAATTCCTAGCAATCCGCCTACAAATCCCAGCAAAACGCTCTCGGTAAGAAATTGTCTGAGCAATCTTCCCCGAGTCGCCCCCAGGGATGTTCGCAGTGCCATCTCATGCTGCCTTCCAAGAAACCTGACGGAAAGCAGGCTGGCAATATTTACGCAGGCGATCAGCAAAACCATCACCACTGCGCCAAACAGGACCATAATCAAGCCACGTGAGCCGCCGACAAATGCTTCATGCAAATCCCTGATTCGTACACCTACTCCCGCATTCGTGTCCGGATAGTCATGCTCCAGCCTGCTGGAAACGGATTGCATGTCTGCCCTGGCTTGTTCGATGGTTGCTCCATCTTTTAGCCGGCCAACCACCTGCAACTGATAGTTTGAGCGATTCGCCAGATCGTCGTTGGTGAAAGCCAGAGGTTTCCAGACTTCGAGTCCCACGAAAGGAAATTGGAAGGAAGCAGGCAAAACGCCGACAATGGTGAACCGTTGTCCATTCATGGTCACCACTTTGCCTAAAATCTGGCTATCGCCGCCAAATTGCCTCTTCCATAGAGTTTCACTGATCAGGATCACATCATCGTGGCCGGGCTGTTCTTCTGTTTCTTCAAACCCGCGGCCCATGACCGGCTGCCTGCCCAGCAGTGAAAGCAGATTGGTGGAAACCGCCGCCCCATTGATTCTTATCGCACCGCTGCTGCCCGTATAGTTGAATGAAAGGAATTGTGTTGCAGCCATGGCGCTGAAAGCAGTGCTCTGCCGTCGCCAGTCGAGGAAGTTCGCGGGAGAGACCGCAGTCACCGGCAAGCCGCGCCGTGGATTGCTTTCCAAAATCGAGACCAACCGGTCTGGCCGGTCGTAAGGAAGCTGTCGCAGCAGTACTGCATTCACAATGCTGAAAATGGCGGTATTGGCGCCGATCCCCAGCGCCAACGTGATCACCGCCACCGCTGTGAATCCCGGCGCGCGAAGCATTGTACGAAGTGCGTAGCGAATGTCCTGCAGGAAACTGGTCACGGTACCTTCTTCCCTTCTTTAACTATAGAAGGAAAGACTACTAAATCGAGGCTTGGGTTAGCGATTAGAAATGGACGTTCGAAAAAGACTTGCAGTTGCTGGCCATTCGGTTCTCTCAACTACTGCACCAGATACGGTGCATTCCCGGAAAGTAACACGCTTCTAATACGGGTATCCTTCTGGACAAAAAATTAAATGTAAATTCTCAGCGCGAATTCTCTGCGTGTGTTATTTTTTTCATTCACCCTAAAAAGTTCTGGAGGCAACTACATTGGGATTAAACATGGTGCCGAAGCGCATCTTCCTGACAAATGGAGTAGGAAAGCATAAAGAAAGGCTTACATCGTTTGAGCTGGCCCTCAGGGATGCGGGTATCGCGGCGCAAAATTTGGTCAGGGTTTCCTCTATTTTTCCACCTCATTGCAAACTCATCTCGCGCAAAGAAGGCGTCAAATATCTCCATCCAGGTGAGGTAACGTTCGCTGTGGTAGCGGAAAACTCCACGCGCGAACCGCATCGCCTCACCGCCGCCAGCATTGGCCTGGCCATGCCCGCGGACCGCGCCACCTACGGCTACCTGAGCGAACATCACTCTTTTGGCGAAGCCGACGATAAGGCTGGAGAATACGCTGAGGAGTTAGCGGCTGAAATGCTCGCCACCACTCTCAACGTGGACTTTAACCCGGACACTTCCTGGGACGAGAAGAAAGAGATCTACCGGATCTCCAACAAGATCGTCCGCACCACCAACATTACCCAGAGCGGAGTTGGCGATAAGCGCGGCCTGTGGACCACGGTGATTGCGTCAGCGATTTTGATCTTTGAATAATTTTTAAAGATCTCGAAACTATCTTCTTCCGAAGTCTCGAGCGTAGCCAGAGATCCCTATTTCTTACGAGATGCGTTGAAATCAATACGAGGCGCCTGACTCTATCTGGTCCGGCGCCTCGTTTTCCTTTGTGCTTCTTCGTGTCCTTTGTGGTTAACCTTTGCCAGCTTTAAATCCTGCCTTTTTATACGTCTTTCCCAGACGCTCAAATACAGCCGCGCACATAATCGGCAGGCCGACTGTCGCGTCAATAAACACTTCGCCAAATTTCCCACCTTCGGCCGGCGGCACAAATTTGCCCCAGGAAATCGCCTCTGAATAAGGAGAGCCTGACAGCCCGCCCCAATAAACCGGCTCTGGACAGATGCGCACTCCATAGTGATATCGCTTCAAAGGCACGTCTTCTCCCGCGCGACGCACTCGCAATTCGCAATACGGTCCAAATTGCTGCGCCCAGTTCCTTGGCACGCCGCCGCCGATCGTAAAAATACCCAGTTTTTTCTGCTGCAGCAGCGTCTCGGCAAAATAGTTCAAATCCAGGAAGGGATCATAGCGAAGCTGCGGCTTGCCATCACGTGCGCGCATGCGATTGTTGAGCGCCACATCCAGCCCCATCTCAGAATCGGTAAATGCCGGCACAAATACCGGGACGTTCTTCTCATAAGCAGATTTAAGAATGCCCCGTCCTTTCGCGTGTTTTTTCAGGTGTTCGCCAATAGAACGATTCAGCTTCCATGAGCACATGGTCTGCTGATGGTCCCACTTGCCCAGCACCTCTTCCATCACCAGCTCAACATGATCAAGGTTCTGCTCCGGCTCCAGCGTGTCATAAACGCGGTTGTACCCTGCCTCATACAACTCCACGTCATTCATCTTCGGATCGTAACGATAATGATTGCAGCCCGTTGCCTCCACCAGTCCATGCGCCATCAGCGCGCCGGTCGAAATCACGGCATTCACCAGCCCTTTATCAATCAGGTCGCAGACGATCAATCCCTGCTTGGCCACGGTCATTGCGCCGGCCAGCGTCATGACCACGAAGCAATCTTTGTCGCGGGCCATCGCTTCAAGCACATCTACGGCTTCTCCAAGCTGGCGGCCGGTAAATGCCGTATCGGCCATGCCGCGCACCAGGTCACTGATGCTTTTGGCCTTGGAAAGGTCCAGCGGAAAAACCGGGGATAGCTTGTCTTTCACCGGATCATGCAGTTTGCGGTCAATGCCTGTGCCTGCCTGCTTTTTGCTCAATGCCCACCTCAATCAGAATTGTTAAACTTTAAAAACTAACCGCTGACTCACTCGTAGTCAAATGAAGATCTTTTGATATTCTGGAACAGATAGCCCATGCCTAATCCAGATATTTTCACAGTTGGACTGATACAGATGCACTCCTCGGCTGACCCGGACGATAACCTTCGCCGGGCGGTGGAAAAAGTGCGTTCAGCCGCCAAGCAAGGCGCGCAGATGATCTGCCTGCCGGAGCTTTTCAGTACGCAATATTTCTGCCAGCGTGAAGATACGGCTCTCTTCGATCTGGCTGAGACTATTCCTGGCCCAACCACGGATGCGCTTGCTGCAGTGGCGCGTGAGACCAGGACCACTCTCGTTGTCTCTTTGTTTGAGCGCCGCGCGCGTGGGCTTTATCACAACACGGCAGTCATTCTGGATGCTGATGGCAACTCCAAAGGCATCTATCGCAAGATGCACATCCCGGACGATCCGCTTTACTACGAAAAATATTATTTCACTCCGGGCGACCTTGGCTTCAAGGCCTTCGATACCGAATATGGTCGCATGGGAACGCTCGTCTGCTGGGACCAGTGGTATCCCGAAGGTGCGCGGCTCACGGCGCTGCAAGGCGCAAACATTCTCTTCTATCCAACGGCAATTGGCTGGCACCCGGACGAGAAAAAGGAATTCGGCATTGCGCAGCACGACGCATGGCGAACCATTCAACGCGCACATGCCATTGCTAACGGCGTCTTTGTCGGCGTGGTCAATCGCGTAGGCCATGAGTTCGGCGATATCCGTGGCAACCGCGCTGAAGGCAAAGGTCTGGAATTCTGGGGTGGATCATTCCTCTGTGATCCCTTTGGCCGCATCATCGTGGAAGCATCGCACGATAAAGAAGAGATTCTGATCGGACAGTGTGATTTAAAACTGCTCGAAGATGTCCGCCGCAACTGGCCATTTCTTCGCGACCGCCGGATTGAAAGCTACGGCGGCATCACGCACAGATTCCTGGATTAGCTGGTCTATGGGTTCGGAAATGTAAAACAAAACCAAGATGATCAGGGAAAACGTTTCCGTTTAATATCTGTCATCCTGAGCGGAGCGCCACTATAAAGTATTAGAGCAAGAATATTACTTGGCGCGAAGTCGAAGGACCCCGAGAATCTTACCGTCTTGATTGCCGTTACAAGGCGTTTTCTCGAGCATCTTTCATCAGAAACTTGTTCGCGTCTCCTCATCGCTATATGGATTGGGAATATTGAAGAAGAAAAATTCATTGACGCCAGAACCCACGCCAAGCTCTCTGGGTTATCGCATGCCCGCCGAGTGGGAAAAGCACCAATCCACATGGCTGGCGTGGCCGCATAATAAAAATGACTGGCCGGGAAAATTTGAGGCCATTCCGTGGGTCTTTGCTGACATCATCCGCCATCTCGCGCGCGTTGAAGAAGTAAACCTGATCGTTGCTTCCGCTAAAGAAAAGCAGAAAGCACAGGAAATACTCAAGCGGAGCCATGCCGATCTAAAACGCGTAAAGTTCCATCTCTGGCCCACCAATCGTATATGGACGCGCGATTCCGGCCCCATCTTCGTAAAGAATCAAAACTCCCTCGCGATTACCAACTGGCGATTCAATGCCTGGGCCAAGTACCCAGACTGGAAGCATGACAACCAGCTTCCTGAAAGGATCGCCAGGAAATCCAGTCTGGAAAAATTCACTCCTGTCGTTCAGCGCAACGGCAAGCCATATCACGTTGTCCTTGAGGGCGGCAGCATTGATGTGAATGGCCAGGGACTCATGCTCACCACAGAAGAATGCCTCTTGAGCAAAGTGCAGCAGCGCAATCCTGGTCTCACGCAACAGGAGTTAGAAAAGATCTTTGCTGATTATCTGGGAGTAGAAAAAGTAATCTGGCTTGGTTGCGGCATCAAAGGCGACGATACGCACGGCCACGTGGATGACATCTCGCGCTTCGTCTCAGCCGATAACGTACTCACCGTCGTCGAACCCAACCGCAGTGACGATAACTATGAACCGCTGCAGGAAAATCTTCGCCGGCTGCGCGCAGCCACTGACGTGCAAGGACGCAAACTCCAGATCGTCGAGCTGCCGCTTCCCCGCCCGGTTGTCTTTCACGGACAACGGCTACCCGCGAGCTATGCCAATTTCTATATCGCCAACGGATTGGTACTGGTACCTACCTTCAACGATCCGCACGACCGCGTAGCGCTCGGCATTCTCGGCGGTCTCTTTCCCGATCGCGAGATCGTCGGCATTCACTGCGGAGACTTCATCTGGGGGCTTGGCGCCATCCACTGCATGACCCAGCAACAGCCAGCCGAATAAATTCAATCAATCTGCCGCTGCTGCCGTCCTTGGCCGAGACTCAAATAACTCTGGATCGGTTTTCCCGAGCTTTTCCAGCGTGTCTTTCCACACCGCGGGAATTCCCGGCATGGCAGCAATCTCTCGCTTTGCTGTCAGCGCATGCTCCATCTTGATGGCAATCGGCTTCAGCCCTGTGGCCTGTGCGGCCATGGCCACGGAGATATTGCGTGCGCACATTCCTTCCAGTAGCAGCATGCGCGTAAACGCAACTTGGATATTAGGTCCCGACGTAATCGCGCCATGGTTCGGCAGAATCACCGCCGGATATTTTGCTATCGCCTCAGCAAATGGACGTACGCGGTCTTCTCCCGCGGCAGTGCCAGTGTAATCTTCTTCCACAATGCCTATATCGCCGGCAAGAATGCAGCTTTCCTGGTCATAAATCTCAGGAAGGCGGCGGAACGTTCCCCAACTCACTGTGGCTGGTGGATGCGTATGCGCCAACGCGGCAATCTGTGGATTCAGCCGGTGAATCACCGCATGCAGCGCAATCGTGTCATTCACATAGGGATCTACCGACGGATCATGCTCCAGAACTTTTCCATTGAAATCAAAGGTGCAGATATCTGCCGGTCGCAGTGTGCCAAATGATGGGCCAAAACGGTTCATCAACATCTTATTTTCGCCGATCACCACACTCAAATGCCCGGCAACGCCTGCGCTCATTCCTGCACGATAAAGCGCACGCGCAGCACAACAGATATCTAATTTAAGGCCCTCTGTAGAAACTGACATAACCGTACCTCACGGCTGATTTTCTATTGATCCTAGACTTTGCGGCGGCATTTCACAAATTCATTTCGTAAATTACCCCGCAAAAGAAAACTGCCCGCATGTTTCCATGCAGGCAGTGATCGACTAAATGGTCCCGTAAATTTATTTCTTTTTGCGGCTGAAGAAACCGGCAGCCAGAGAACCGAAGCCCAGCAAGCCTAACAGCGGCAGTGGAGAAGCGGTCTGAGGCAGCTTTTGTCCGGCAGCATTGCTGTTGTCAGCAGAAGCCACGGTAGCGTTCTTGTCCTGGTCAGCAGGAGCTGCGCTCTGGTCAGCGGTTGCAGTGCTGGCAGGAGCAGCGCTCTGGTCTGGAGTAGCTGGAGTAGCTGGAGTACTTTGTGCAGTTGTTGGAGCTGCGGCGCTCAGATCAGCAGAGGTGCTGGGCGCGGCTGAGGTGCTTGGTGCTGCACTGGCCGTGGCAGCAGAGCTCTGATCGGCGCTGCTGGTTGCTTGTGCTGGAGGATTAACAGGAGCGCTGGAGCTTTCAGCAGATGCGCCCGCCGGGCTGCTCGTGGTTGCCGCTGGCTGGTTTGCATTGGCCGCTGAAGCCGAAGCGTTCTGGTCAGTTGAAGCAGTAGAACCTTGCGCCGGAGGATTTACAGGAGCGCTGGAGCTCTCAGCAGATGCACCTGCCGGGCTGCTGGTAGTTGCTGCCGACTGATTTGCGCTGGCGCTATCCGTAGTAGCTGCGCCAGTAGCCGCTCCTGCGGCCGCGCCAGTGGTAGCTGCAGCTGCACTGGAATCGCTGGACGGAGCTGCTGAAGCTTGATTGCTCGTGCAGGAGTCGGAAATCATGTTGATTGAGCTGACTTGCAGCGAGCCGTCGCTGCCGCGAGTTCCCTGCACCTGTACCTGATGGCCATCATGTGGCTTCAAAGCAGAGCTGTCGCCAGAAAGATTCACGCTCTGGCCGTTGTCAGCATTCAGTACCCAGTTTCCGCCGGATTGTTTTAGACAGCCTTTGAGCGACGTTTGCTGATCGCTGGTGCTGGTCGGAGTAGCTGATTGGCTGCTCTGATCAGTGGATGGGCTGCTCGTGGATGGACTCGTTGGCTGCTGACTTGGCTGTGACTGGTCAGGTGTGGAACCAGTGCCGCCTGTCTGCGCAAATGCCATGCCTGAGGCTAGCATCAGCGCCAAAATAAATTTTTTACTCATTGTCGTTGCTCCTTCGTTTCAATGCCCGTGCGGGCCATAGTGCGAGTTTTGTTCCCGCCAACGCCCTCTGAAGTATGGACGCCGATAGCTAATTAGAGACTAGTAAACACTGAGAGGTTGACTGGAAATAAAACTTAAGCAGAGCTGCTGCTCGTGTAAACTTTGTTAAAAGGTATCCATCAGCACGATTTATGTCGAACCCCGAGAAAAATGCAGCAGAAATGCGGTCCAGCGATGATGCTGCCTGGATGGAACTGGCCCTGGAGCAGGCCCGCCTCGCGGAAGCGGCAGGCGAAGTGCCTGTTGGCGCTTTAGTAATCAGAGATGGTGAAATTATCGGTCGTGGGCATAATCGCAATCTGCTGGATGACGATCCTACGGCGCACGCAGAAATCGTAGCATTGCGTGAAGCTGCCACTCATCTGGGAAATCATCGTTTGAATGGCTGTGTAATGTTCGCCACCATTGAACCGTGTTCTATGTGTGCCGGAGCTCTGCTGCATGCGCGCATCTCGCGTTTGGTATATGGCGCCAGTGATGTGAAGGCCGGAGCGGCAGGTTCAGTACTGCAGGTCTTGAACCATCCTCGCTTGAACCACAAGATGGAAATAACGGCCGGCATTCTCGGTGATCGCTGCTCGGAAATTCTTCAAGACTTTTTCCGGCGCAAACGGGAACCTGCAGGCCCGGAATCACGTATTACATCTTGAGTGGGCGCCTTCATTTAATTATGTGGAACTAGGCTTTCCCAAGGCGCTAACTTGTAGTCCAATTCGCAGTCAAATATAGACGCCGATGAAAATCTTTACTTCTCTCCTGCAGGATATTCGCTACGGCTTCCGCATGCTGGCAAAAGCTCCCACTTTCTCTCTGATCGCAATCTTTACTCTGGCGCTCGGGATCGGGGCAAACACGGCGATCTTTTCCGTGGTCAACGGCGTGCTCCTGAATCCCTTGCCTTTTCACGATTCTCAGCAACTTGTCTCTTTGTTTGAGAAGATCCCTAATTTTGATAATGGCTCCATCTCGTATCCAAATTTTGTGGATTGGCGCAAGATGAACCGGACGTTTGAGAGCATGGCAGCATATCGCACTGTAAGCTTCACTCTCAGAGGCAATGGTGAGCCAGAACGTTTGCGTGGCGAAATGATCTCAGCCGGCTTCTTTGAGATTCTTGGCATGAATCCTCTGTTGGGCCGGACTTTTAGCGCTGATGAAGATCGCCTCGGCGCAAATCCCACCGTAATGATCACAGAAGGCTTGTGGAAGCGTAAATTTGGCAGCCGCCCAGATATCATCGGGCAGCGCATGGTCCTCAATGATGTTGGGCGGACCATCATCGGCGTGGTTCCATCCACATTCCATTTGAGTATTCAAAATTTCCAGCGCGGCGGCCCATCTAACGACGTATACACGCCTGTGGGCGAATACAACGAGCCAAAGTTTTATGACTCGCGCGGCTCTGGATGGGGGCTGGACGCAATTGGGCGGCTGAAACCCGGTGTCTCTATTGCCCAGGCTCGTGAAGACATGGACCGCGTTTCGCGCGAACTGGCCGTCGCCTATCCGGAAATCGACTCTGACAAAAAAGCAAATATTCTCTCGCTGAAAGATGAAATGGTAGGCGATATGCGCCCCATTCTTCTTGTTCTGCTGGGCGCGGTCGGATTTGTTCTTCTGATCTCATGCGTAAATGTGGCAAATCTTCTGCTTGCCCGCTCCACGGCACGGCAGCAGGAATTCGCCATCCGCATTGCTCTGGGCGCCGGACATCAGCGTGTAGTCCGCCAGTTGCTGACGGAGAGTGTATTGCTCGCCATGATCGGCGGCGTGCTTGGCTTGGCCTTGGCGAAACTGGGAACAACCGCTGCTCTCGCCACAATACCAAGGACCTTGCCACGCTCTGAAAATATTGGCCTTGATCCGCGCGTGCTGCTGTTTACCCTTGGAATTTCTCTTCTTGCCGGCATCATCTTTGGTCTTGCTCCGGCATGGAAGGCAGCTCAGGGCAGCATTGGATCAACCATGCGGGAAAGCGGACGCGGCGTGGCCGCCTCCCGCAGCGGCGCTCAAAAACTTTTTGTCGTGTGTGAAATGGCCATGGCACTGGTGCTTCTCATCGGCGCAGGCCTCATGATCCGTACTTTGTTTCAGCTCTGGAAGCTCGATCCTGGATTCGAACCCAAAAATGTTCTGACCTTCTCTGTCTCCGGCCCAGCATCTTTTCAGACTCAGCCTGCTGACGCCATTCGTGCCGCTTACCGCCAGATCCATGACAAGCTGGGCTCTGCTCCAGGAGTTCAGGCCGTATCTTTCAACGTGGGCGCACACCCCATGGAAAACGATGACGAAGAATATTTCTGGTATGTTGATAGGCCCTTGCCCACCCACCAGAGTGATTTGCCCATGGCTCTGGAGTATGTTGTGGAGCCGGATTACCTCAAAGTCATGCAGATCCCGCTCAAGCGCGGACGCTTTTTCACCGCTGCCGATAATGAGCATTCCCAGCCCGTCGCCGTCATTGATGAAAGCCTGGCGGAAAAATATTTCTCTGATCGCGATCCAATTGGCCAGTACCTGACTTTCAATTTCAACCCAGACGACCACTCTCCCAATCCTCGAATCATCGGCGTGGTTGGACATGTAAACCAATGGGGGCTAGATGCGGATGCAGCCAGCCCTCTGCATGCGCAAATGTATCTGCCCTTCTCACAGATTCAGGATAAAGACCTTCAACGCGGCGGACTGGGTGCGGACGTATTTGTCCGTCAACAAGGCGGCGGAACGGCAACTTTGCCGAGCCTCCGCGCCCGCGCGCTTGAGTTCAACTCTGAACTTGTGGTGTACAGCCCTGAGGACATGGCTAAGACTGTAGCTGATTCCATCTCCAGCAAGCGATTCACCATGGTGCTGCTCGGTGTCTTTGCTCTTCTCGCCTTGCTGCTGGCCAGCATTGGCATTTACGGCGTGCTCTCTTATATGGTTGGACAGCGCACCAGGGAGATTGGCGTCCGCTTGGCGCTTGGCGCACAACGATTGGATGTTTTGCGCATGGTCCTTCGCGACGGTGTTGGTATGACGTTGGTTGGCGTCGCCATCGGACTGATCGGCGCCCTGGGCCTTACTCGCCTGATGGCCAGCATGCTCTTCGGCGTAAAACCAACTGATCCCATTACCTTTGCTGGCGTTGCATTGCTGCTTTCTGCCATTGCTCTGCTCGCCTGTTATGTCCCTGCGCGCCGCGCAATGAAAGTTGATCCCATAGAGGCCCTGCGCCACGAATAAGCTTGTCTTACATCTCCTTAATGTTTTCAGCAGCGGAGTTTTATCCACCGGCGCCGCTTGCTGTAAGAGCGTGGCCACCTCCGCTCCGCCGCTTTTGCGCGAAGCTGCCCATACATCGCCAGAGAAGGAAGATTTGCTTCAGGACTTAGCTCGGTGCTATCGATCCAATACGGGCGCGGGTTCTAAGTCTGTTCGCGCAAGCTCAAAAGTCAGCTCTACAAAGTGCTCCTGAAGGTCGTTAACCAGCGTAAGGGTTTTGTCATTGTTAGGGGTGCCATCTACGGTCATATTCATCTCGCCATTGTGATCAGAAGATTGCTGGAAGGTAATGTGATAAACAGTCTCCTGGAATCGGTAGTGCACTTTAAATTCAGCCCAGTCCGCTGGGAAGCAGGGGTTGAAATGGAGTTTGTTCACTTCCAGCCGCAAGCCTAATAAGGATTCCACCAGCAGCCTGTACGTCCAGCCAGCAGACCCTGTGTACCAAGTCCATCCTCCCCGCCCTGTATGAGGAGCTACTGCGTAAATATCCGCGGGCATGACGTAGGGCTCAACCTTATATATAGCGACGTGCTCGCCCGAATACGAATGGTTTACGGGATTGATCATGTTAAATAGTTCCCATGCGCGCGCGCTGTCGCCCATCGCGGCGAATGCCATAGCCGCCCATATGGCGGCATGGGTGTATTGCCCGCCGTTTTCCCTTACGCCAGGAACGTAACCTCTTATATAGCCAGGATCAAGATCGGATTTATCGAAGGGCGGAGTTAACAGCTTAATTAGGCCATGATTCCGATCGACAAGGTGTTTGTCCAATGCATCCATGGCTGCGCGTGATCGTTGCACATTGTCTGGTCCTGATAACACAGACCAACTCTGAGCAATGGAATCAATCTGGCATTCAGGGTTCGTAGCGGAGCCCAGGGGCGAGCCATCATCGAAATAAGCGCGGCGATACCATCCTCCGTCCCAGGCATTTTGTTCAATGCTTTGACGCAGCTGTGCCGCTTCAGACTGGCAACGCCCGGCGAAATTTGCATCGCCGTGGCGGCTCGCCAGTTCTGCAAAATTCCCCAATACTTCACATAAGAAAAATCCAAGCCAGACGCTTTCGCCTTTGCCGTGTTCGCCCACCAGGTTCATGCCGTCATTCCAATCACCTGAGCCGATCAAAGGAAGGCCATGCTCGCCTCTTTTAAGACCGGCCATGACTGCTCTTACACAGTGATCATATAAAGTGCTGGTCGTAGCCGATTGGCCTGGTAAGTCGTAATAGGAGTCCTCCTCTGCCTTTACAGGACGACCTTCAAGAAAGACGACGGTCTCGTCCAGCACACCAGTGTCTCCAGTGCTGGAAACGTAGCGACATACCGCAAGTGGCAACCATAAATAGTCATCTGAACAGTGCGTACGAACTCCACGACCGGCGGGAGGGTGCCACCAATGCTGAACGTCCCCTTCATGGAATTGGCGAGAAGCACATAACAACAGCTGTTTGCGAATCAAGCTTGGTTCAGTATGTACCAGAGCCATAACATCTTGCAGTTGGTCGCGGAAGCCGAAAGCTCCGCCTGATTGGTAATATCCGCTGCGAGCCCAAAGTCGGCATGCCAATGTCTGGTACAAGAGCCAGCCATTCGCCATGACATTGATGGATTGGTCTGGAGTATCAACATTCACAGCGCCAAGAGTGTGTGTCCAGTAATGCCACACTGCTTCCAAGGCAGTACGAGCTGCTTCTATACCGCGAAAACGATGTACCAAATCAACGGCTGCGGCCGTGCTCTGCCCCATGCCCAGAATGAATACGATCTCGCGCTCCTGCCCATCTGCTAACTCAAACGGAACGCGGATGGCAGCACAAGAATCCAAACCTGCGCCAAGCTTTCCAGAGAGCCGTGGCTTATACATTCCAACTGGATTTGAAAGTGTGCCGTTGCGACCCAAAAACTCTGTGCGGTCGCCAGTGACGGTGCGCGTTGTCTGGTTCACGTCAAAGAAAGCTGCCCGGTCGGGAAACTCCGAGTTGTAAGCGTTGCGTGCGAACAGAGCTCCGGTGTCAGGATCGGATTCCGTCTGCACGTGCATGCCGGACTTTGGTGGTGTATCTCCCAGTACCCACTCAACATATCCGGTTGCGGAAAGCCGCCGGGTACGGCCGGAATTGTTGCTAATCTTCAGGACTGAAAACTTTACCGTAGCATCCGTTGCAACATACACCTGCAACTCCGAGGAGATTCCATCTTCAGTATGTTCGAATACGCTATAGCCAAAACCGTGTCGAGTAACATAAGTTCCCGTGCCGCGGGCTGGCAGAGGTGATGGCGACCAGAAAGTGCCGTTCTCTTCATCGCGTAGAAAAAAAGCTTCTCCACTTGCATCTGTTACCGGATCGTTGTGCCATGGAGTGAGACGAAATTCGTGAGCATTCTCACCCCATGTATAGGCTGATCCGCTTTCGGAAATGACGGTGCCGAACTCCGGATTTGCTACCACGTTCACCCAGGGTGCAGGAGTTTCCTGGTCCTGTGCCATGGTGATCACGTATTCACGGCCGTCACGAGTGAATCCACCCAGACCATTGAAATAAAGCAGATCACGAGGCGGCAATTTCTCCCGCTCAATACGTTCGCCACGAGTCGCCCTTTTGATTCGTATGCGCGGAACTTCAGTCTCTGCTATCCGGCGCATACCGAACTGACTACTCAATGAACCGCGCGCATCCGAAATGATGGCCCGCGCCACAGATTGAAAGAGAAGGCGGTCCTCATTCGACATCTGCTCCGCGGCTCGAACGAAAATCTCACCGCCTCGTTCGACTGGGCCGGCGTGCACCCCGGCTGCCACCAAATCCATGATTCGATCTTGCAGTAATTGCCGGTATCCAGCGTGATCTTCATTCCAGATCACCAGATCAACAGGAAGGCCCTTCATTCTCCAGTAGGCGTGCGCCTGGACAAGTTGGCGAACCAGCTCAAGGTTGGCTGCGTCGCCAATTTGCAGCAACACAATGGGCAAGTCACCGGAGATCGCATAGCCCCAGAGACCTGACTGAGTGCGACGGTTGCCGCTGAGCACCGCAGGTTCAGCGCGCAACGATGGATTGGCATAGAGAATGGAACTGGCAAGCCTTCCAAAACTTTGCGCATCTGCCTCAGTGGCATTCAGTTGCCGCAACACAACCTGGCTGTGTGTCCACGCCAGATCAAATACGCGGTCGGCCAGATGACGGTCCTGGTATTTATCGACCAGCTGAATGCAACGCTCACGAGTCTCTCCGACCCCAGAAACCAGGTTGGCGGTAGCCGATTGTCCCGGCTCCAGCGTGATCTGGTAGCGTATGGCAATGATCGGGTCAAGAACAGAACCGTGGCTGCCGGACAACCTCGCGGAACCATTCATCGCTTCGGGGTTTGCCACTGTTCTTCCTCGCCCGATAAATTGCATGCGATCTGTTTCGTACGAAACTATCTCAATAGCAGCCCCATGCACGACCATTAAATGAAACATCCACGGCGCCTGCTCATGGAGAGAGCGTGGCCGCCGCGTACACAGAATTGCGCGGCGTTGCTCCAGTATCTCCGTTTGCACAAAGAGGTTGCTGAAGGCTGGATGCAGCACATCCGCAGCGGCTGAAGCTAGAACAACTTCCGCGTAGCTGGTTAGCTCAACGACCTTGCGTTTGCGGCCACGGTTGGTAAGCGTAACGCGTCGCAGCTCGATGTCATCTTCGGGTGAAACCGCAATCTCAGTGTGAGCTTCCAAGTCGTCTTGGCGGCAACGAAACTCCACCTTCGCTTCTGAGAAGATGGCTTCATAGGATTCCAGCGGCTTCGTGGTCGGTTGATGGGCTGCCGACCAGAACCTTCCCGTTGCAACATCGCGGATGTAGCAGAAAGTTCCCCAGGGATCGCGTGTGGTGTCTTCACGCCATCTGGTTACAGCCATGTCTTTCCAGCGGCTGTATCCTCCTCCGGCGTTGCTCACCATTACGTGATATTTCCCGTTCGAAAGTAACTGCACCTCCGGAATGGGGGTGTTCGCCGAATGAAACACACGTACCGAGGGTTCCAATCCATCTTCAATCTTGTGCGTCTCCGTTAGCTCCTCTGGCGTTGTATAGACTGCGGCTGCTTTAGGAACTTTCTCCTGCAGCAGCAATGTGGTGGCCTGGAAGATTGGGATCGATTCAAATCGGCGCTGCATCGGCCGATCGAGCAAGGCATGGCCCAGTGCGACTATGGTCATTCCCTGGTGATGGGCCATATAGGACCGCACAATTACATTCGACTGTCCGCGGGGCACTCTCGATGGCGTGTAATCAATGGCTTCGTAAAACCCATATTGGCCTTCAAAATCAGCATCTGCCAGCCGTTGCAGATTGGCGCAGGCCGGCTCTGGAGACACCATCAGAGCCAAACTCGTAGCGTAAGGCGCAATGACCACATCCTCCGCCAATCCACGCTTCAAACCAAGACCAGGCACGCCAAAGGCCCGATATTGATAATTCATGTGCCCATCTATCACGTTGTAACCGGACTCGGATATGCCCCATGGAACATGTCGCGTGAGGCCGTATTCGATCTGCCTCTTTACGGCTGCTTTATAGCTTTCATCCAGCAAAGTATTTTCATAAGTCGGCATGACCAGTAATGGCATTAAGTATTCAAACATCGAGCCATCCCATGAGAGGAGCGTTGGGCCGGCGGAAGAGATAGTAAGCTGGCGGCCCAGAGAGAACCAATTTTCTTGAGGGATCTGTCCCTGAGCGATCGCCACGAAACTGGCTAATCTTGCTTCGGATGCCAATAGATCGTAATAACTTGAATCCCGACGCCGTTCGCCAACGTTGTATCCAATTGTCATCAGGTGCCGCTGAGAGTCATAGAGGAAGTCATATTTCACGCGAGCGAAGACTTTGCACTGCAAAACGAGCCGCTCTATTTCTTCCATCCGAGTCTTTGCACGATGCACTGCTTCTTGGATAAGGGGCTTTAACTCAGCCAACCATCGCCGTTCATTTTCATCAGTGTCATGTGATGGATCGACAACTGCTGGCTCCTCCAGATTCCACATCGCCAGCTCGCGCAGAGTTGGAATCATGCTCACTTGTTCATTTAATTCCTCAGGAGCCTTTGTGATTCCAGTCCATGGCGCGAGAAAGATTAAGTCGGCAAAGACGGCTTGGCACTGTTGTGCAAGAGCGTTTGCCCACCATGTAATCTGGCTTTCCGGCTGCCCCTTTACGTTTTCTGCAATTCGCGTAGCTTTAGCGACAAGCTGTTCGAGACATAAGCGAGCCCGGGGCAAGCTGATTGGCGGAGTGGCGCAACATCCTTCTACTTCCTTCTTTAGATCAGCAGCTTGAGCAAGCGTGACCTTTGTCTGCTCATTGTGATCAGCAGCCGCCGTGCTCGAAACATCCAGAAAAATTCCCAGGGTATCAAGAAGACCACTGAATGCACGCGACGCAAGAATTTTTTGATCAGCGAGTCCAGTTAGTCCGGCTTCTAAAGTCAGTACGTGGGCAACAAGATTTCCGCTGTCAACGGTGGAGATGTAGAGTGGCAAAAGCGGCTTTAACGTGAGCGTGTCATACCAATTGTAAAAATGCCCGTTATGCCGTTCTAAGGCCGCCATGCTCTCAAATGCGCGTTCAGTACGGTGGAGCAGTTGGGCTGCGGAAAGATAGCCAAAATCATAAGCGGAAAGATTGGCAAGTAATGCTAATCCCATGTTGGTGGGCGAAGTACGATGAGCAACTGCGGCAGCCGGAGCCTCCTGATAATTATCTGGAGGAAGCCAGTGATCTTCTACATTCACAAACTTCTCAAAGAATGACCAGGTTTTGCGAGCGAGTTTTCCGAGGAAGACGGTTTGCGAAAGAGATAATTCCGCAGCACGCTCAGTGAGTGGGAGATTGATCCACCACGCGATGACGGGGGACACGAGCCATACCAGCAAAAGTGGAGCAGCTACTCCAAGAGCTGTCGGCTTCATTACAGCCAGACAGATCAGGGCGCCGAGGACCGTCGCAGGAACAGGCCACATGGTACGGAAAAATTCTGCAGGGCCAGCCTTACTTTCGTATTTGTGCTCGCTTGATGCGTTCCATTCCAAAAGTCGGCGGTGCGAGAAGAGAATTCGCCAGCTTACCCGAAGAATCGCGTCGAGGCTAAGATATGCCTCGTAAGGCATGCAGGCAAACGTAAACACTCCCTGTAATATGTGGCGGGAGAATGAGCGAGAAACTTCTGGCAGGTGCTGTCTTAGGGTTATGTCCTCCGGTTTTTGAAATAAGTCGAGGAATGCACTCAAAAATACAGGGATAAAGATTACGCCGAGGACCGCAAGAGACCATATCCACGCTGGAGATAGTCGCAGCCAAATGAAGAGTAAAAGAATAATAATTGACGGTGCCACGAGGCTGCGGCGAAGGTTATCAAGAATTTTCCAGCGCGAGAGGAGAGACAGCGGATTTTTCAGCCCTTTGTGATCCAAGCCGGGCGGGCGCGGAAGAATCCAGCGGGCAATCTGCCAGTCACCGCGGATCCAACGGTGGCGCCGTGCGACATCCGCATCATACGTTGCCGGATAATCCTCATAGAGTTGCACGTCACTCAAGAGTCCTGACCGTGCATAGCAGCCTTCGATAAGATCGTGGCTGAGAATGCGATTTTCAGGAAAACGTCCACCCAGCGCGTGCTCGAAGACGTCTACGTTATATATGCCTTTGCCGATAAAAGAACCTTCACCAAAAGCATCCTGATAGACATCGGAAACCGCACGCGTATACGGATCGATGCCCGGCTCGCCACCCCAGAGCCGCGCATACCGGGAATGATTTGTGCTGGGAAGACTTACCGCGACGCGAGGTTGCAGGATGCCATAACCCTGCGTAACTCGCTGCTTCACTTCGTCGTAAACGGGACGGTTCAGCGGATGCGCCATTGCTCCGACGAATTGCCAGACGGAATCGCGCGGGAGCTGAGTGTCAGTATCGAGAGTAATAACGTACCGAATGCCCCGCAGGACCGATGTCCTGCCAACGATATGTGAGAAGTGATCTCCCGGCTGGCCGCGCAAAAACGAATTCAATTCCTCAAGCTTCCCTCGCTTGCGCTCATAGCCCATCCACCTTTGCTCGCCGGCATTCCAGCGGCGTGGCCGATGAAGGAGAAAAAAAGTATCAATCTCCGCGCGGCTATATTTTCTGTTCAGGCTGGCGATCTTGGAGTGAGCGAGATTAATAAGAGTCTCGTCTTCCGGCATGCTTTCCCGTTCCGCATCGCGAAAATCCGACAGGAGACAAAAGTGCACATTCTCATCTCGGTTCGCGAGGAACCGAATTTCCAGAGCTTCCACCAGTTCGAGTACGCTCTCTGGTGTTGTGAGCATGGTTGGAACCACGACCAGCGTACGCAGCTCAGGGGGAATCCCATGAGAAAAATCCATCCGCGGCAACTGGTCTGGTGGGACCAGCTTGGTTAAAAGCCAGTTGAATATGGTGATGACGAACTGGGAGGCCACCAGCAGCATAAGAATAGAAACAGCTGCGAGATCCCAACCCCTTACACCGTCAGCAAGGGCGTTAACTGCACAGAATCTGGCGATTAAAGCAGTGACTGCACTGATTCCGCCAAGATACAGCAGCACTGCATGCCGCCGAATAATAATTTGCAAAGTTCGCGGAATAGATTTGCGGATCGACATTGATCGCTCGAGCGCTTCACGCCCCTCATCGACCAGATAAAATCCAACGTGGCTACTCCGACTTTCTTTTCTACTCTCCTGTGCCAGGCGCACTGCATGACCAGCCACTTCACCTTCTAATGCTTTACTGTTCCTGGCAATCTTTTCGACGATATGGCGGTAACGGTCACGTGTGGCGAAACTCATTTTGCCGTATACGCCCTGCGGGTCTTCACGCAATTTGCGTTCGACAACGCTCATCGTCTCGACAAAATCGCGCCAATCTGCAGCATCCAGAAATCTTAGGCTGGCGATACTATTGCTGATGGACAATTGATCGGTGGCTTGCCGCTGGTTCTCGGCTCGCACCAGTTGGTCAATTGTCGATCCCGACTCGGCCAGCCGCTGTTCTATCCAGGTAAGCGGCAATGCCAGCGCCGGGCCCTGTCCTTGCAAACGGCGTACCAGCTCAGCGATAAAAGAGCTCACCATGGGAGGATTCGAACGCGCCATGTCTGCAATCACAAGAATCAGGCTTTTAGGATCTTTTTCGGCGACCTCAGTCATCTTGTCTGCCCAGCTGTCCGCCAGATTGCGATCAAGCCTGTCGGCGGCAATCATCGCAGCCACGCGCCTGAGATTTTCGATTAACGCGAGGCGCAACATGATGGGAATGGCCCATAATTCTCCCAGGTTCAAATCGGCGACGGTTTGATAAGCCGCCACAAATCCACTGAGGCTTTCCGGATCCACGCGGGCGTCACCATGGGAAATTGTTTCCAATGCCAGGTCATACACGCGCGGCAATCCCGCAGAGGGTCCTTTAAGCAAGCGCGGCAGAGTCCGGCTATAGCCCTTGGGCAGATGTCTCCGGGCTGTCCGGATCTGTTGTTCGATCAAATAGAAATTGTCAAGCAGCCATTCGCCTGCGGGAGCAATGCGCCGGTTCGATTTTGCCGCGGTCGTTAGAAGACGACAGGTCTCATTCAGTATCTCTTCGTTTTCAGCGAGTCTCGCCAAAAGCTGATCTGGCGCGCGTCCGCGTGCGACGACATGTGCGGCCGCAAGAGCTTTGCCATGCTGTTTCATCTGCTCTCTGCTAAACAATTCCGAGAGCAGGGTTGTTTCTTCTGCGTCAGACTTTGTTTTCCAAAGGCTCCTCCGCAAGCGCTTGCCGATATGAAGTAAGTTCCCGTGCTTCTGCCGAGTATCCAATGAAGCATCTCTTTCTTCTCGTGAGTGTTGCGCTCTGAACATCATTCCGAGCGCACTCAATGAGATGCGAAGGGCGAGACGGATAAAAGCGCTGCTTCCCTTACTGTACGCTATAGCGGGAAAGAGTGTATGGCTCTGTATCCCACGGATGTGGAGTGTGATAAAGGCGAAATCCCAGATCCTCAGATTGACACTCCAGTGAAATCAGCGTAGTGTCAGAGCTGAGCAAGCATCCTTCCTTACTCGTTCAGATCTGCTGAACTAAGACAGTTCTTCTGGAATTTTCCTTTCTTCCTTGTCCAACTTTCGTCCTCTGTGGGAATTCTGTAAGCCGGCGACGAGGCCTTAATGCTGACAACTATCATGAAATGGACTTCTCTTGTTGCACTGTTTGGCGCTTTGCTCTTCTGGTCTCCTGGCAATAATTACGCTGTAGTCTTGCAATTGATAGTTTGTGGTAGTGCCGCGTTCGTGGCTCTTGAGGCCGCCCAATCGGGCAAAAAACTTTGGGCTGCAGCTTTTGTCGGACTTGTGGTGTTGTCTCACCCGTTGCTGACAGTTGCCTCCCGTTCGCAGTTCCCGTGGGTTTGCGCGGTTTGTTGCAGCATGTTTCTTGCTTCGCTGCGCGTCTTGAAGACGATCCCAAAGCCCTTCGTACCGTCGAGGGCCTATACAGAGCCGCAAAGCTAACATTGGAGAATGCGATGAAGAATATTCACAAGAAGTCTAAGCGAAATGAGACTAAGTTTTCCGTGAGAGAAGACGCCCGAGAGTTGATTGAGGTAGTTGAAGATCACAGGAACAATGATGAATCGCTGGAAGACCACTGCAATAACGAAGAAAGTTCAGATCAAAATCTTCCGGCAACCCGCTACGCAACAGCACGTAACAGAGCATCATCGCGCTAAGCGCTCCCCTAATATCTGCATAGTGGGTTCAACTAAAATCTCAAGAAAATAACGTGGGTCCATTCTTTCCTGGTTAATTTTCCACCGGCACTTATGGGTAGCCTCAGCTGCGCGGGATATTTCTCTTTGAGGTTTGCAGCTACGAGCTCTGCCTGTCCAACGGTGCACATTCAAGCTGCACCTGGGTTATTGAGTCGGGGCCTGCACTTCGAAGGTTGCTACAGGAGAGCGTAACCAGTTGTCAGTGTCAGTTTTAGCGTTGGGCTTCTCCGATAACCTATCGAATACTTCTATGTACACGGTGTACTTACCTGGCTCTTTGAAGTCATAGAAGTATGAGAGATCATATTTCATGGTAAAGGTGTCTCCAGCTGCGATGGGCGGTCGAAATCCGGTTTCAGGAATCTCCGCCTCCCCAGGGTTGAGTCGACGCGTCATCGAACGCTGGACATGAGTAGATGGTGGTTCGCCTTTCGGGCCTTCAATATGAATTCTCTCGCGTGGGTAGGCAATCTCCTCGTTCCCCAGGTTCGTTACAGTCAAGGACACCCACGGTTTTTGCCCCAGGGGAATCTGCTCGTTTGGGACAGCTATGCTCAAACTTATGGTCGCAGATTTGCTCACCGCAGATGGCACGCCTTTCTTGGCGGCCTGAGCGCCAATAGAAATACTTGCAGCGGCAATGACGATAAGAGTTGCCACAAAAAGGGCGATTATACGAAGCCTGGTCATGATCATCTCCTCATTACAATGGCTGACAGTTGGCATTCTGGGAGCTGTCACATGTGCTCCACTGCGGGAAATCGGTTATAACCGGGGTCAGGGCCTTTCCTGCTCCGCATTGTACCCCCCAATTCGGGGTAGAGCCGGCGCCATGGTTGACCGCACATGCAGACCATTTCCATTCCACGGACCCCAGCGGCACAGGAATTGAAGCACAAGTGCTCGCAATATAAGTGTATGGCGTCGTCGTCGTGTCCACATGGGCTGTAGTGCATGATCCCTGCCCACCGGCTGGAATCGCTGGATCCCACATCGCATACATGATAGCGTCAAATGTGTCGGTACCCTGGCCCATAGAGCTGGAAAGAAACCGGCCTGGAGCATCGGTAGCTGTATTAGGCCCCGTTAGTGAAACGAATCTTGGTGGATATGGATAACCTCCGTCCAATCCTAAGCCAAGATTGGATGGCGGTATGACCCCGCCACTTGGATCGAAAATCTGAGTAAAAGTTGTGGACTGAAGAATCTGCACCCAGATCACGTTCCCTCTTGGTAGCGAGACATTGTCGTTAATAGAAACTCCGACGCTAGGGGCTGTTGGTGCGTTGCCCATCTGCATGAATGCCGCACCGTTTGTTGCGTTCGTAAGAACCACTCCCGTACTATCCGGTTGGAGAAAAGCGTTCGGCAGAATATTCCCACCGGGACCGGTCACATTGAAAGTCACGGTGGCTGAAGAAGTCGTTCCATTACTAAGGGTGTAAGTCAGCGCCAGCGTGTCCGTGCCGGCGCTCACGTAATAGTATGTGAAATTGCAATTGCCGGAGGCCGGACAGTTTGTTGATGGCGTAGGCAATGGGTGTCCGCCCCTGGGATCAGGAGGACCTCCCAACCCGTTCCCGTAGCCCCCTACCATGTTTTGCGGGCTGAGACTGGACCATGAAGCACTCGCTACTGAGAAACCAACTGGCGGTATACCCGTCAAAGCGATCTGCTGGCCGGCAAAGACACTTTGTGTGGTTCCGGCAACATTGTTGCCGTTGAATATGATCTGCGGCGAGGGTGCAATCGCCGCTTGCACGTTGGCGCTGGAAATACCGTGTCCTGAACCCGCGCACGCGCAAACAAAAGGTTGGTTGTATCCGGGAGCAACATCTATCAAGGCACTGCCGCTCGGAGCATTCAGATCAATATTGACGGTAGCCGAAATACTCTGTCCGTTGAGGTTCGGAGTGAAGCTGACAAGCGTCACGCCCGCCCCACTAATGGTTAGAGTCGGATTTGTACCGAAGTTCTGACCGGTGATAGTTACATTGAGATTTGACTGGCCTCCCACCCAAGGCTGCGGGGTAACATTGGTGATGGACGCAGGAGGATAGCCGATCGTCAGACTTCCGACGTTTGTCGAACTCAAGACCGTGTCTCCCATCGTGTAAGATACTCCGACCGTCCACTGTCCCACCGTTGCGTTTTGATCGGCCTGATAAGGTGCGGTACCTCCACTGCCATCCGGACCGAAACTTGGCGTTGAAATCGTGAAACCGGACCCGGTGCCGCCGACATGGTGGGTCTGCATATTCGACGGTGGACCTCCGAATGGATTAGAGAGGTTCTCTCCGGTAATCGTCAATGTTCCGCTGGTTCCCACGGTAATGAATAACGGAGAAACTGTATTTACCTTGATAGGACCAATCGGCAAAAACTCTATGCCCGTAGTTACGATGGCAAAGCAGAAGTCAGGATCTTCATCGTCGCAAGCAAAGTCATCATCGAGGACATCTGCCAGATAGCTATCGGTAAATAAGCTGTATAAGTGGGTACTCTGAATCGCGTTAATCGGAATGCTCCCGTCAAGGGCTGCAGTGCCGCTCCCGTCATCATCAGCGCAGCCGCCGTCGAGAAATTCATCGTCTTCGAAGGCAGACCCGCAATCGTACGCTGCCCAACCATCGTCCTGGGCATCCAGATTTACGTCCGTTTCTGAGAGGACATCAAGATGGCTCGGCGAGGTGGTGTCAAAAATGACTGCCACGCTTTCCAATGCACAGTCGAACTCAATGTCACAAAAGTCGCTGACATCTACGCCTTCATCATCAACAAGATCCTGTTGGGCAGCAGCCTTTGACGGCATGACCAGGATTCCAAGGCTCAACAAGAGGAATAACAGCGCCTTGGAATGTGCTGAACGGCGACGAAGAACGTTCAAAAAGCGTTTCATTGGTTCGCCTCCAGGTGTTTCGGCTTCGTTCCAATTTTGACTTTGGGGGAAGGAACGCTTGTCGAGTGCCCGATTACGTGAGTAGTCACGTAGTCGCTGAGCCTGGAACGAGCCTGGAGATCGAGCTGGGTATTGATCTGGCCTACCATGTTCAGTAAAAGCATTTCACGCTGTTGTTGCAGCTGATGAACTGCACTCGCTCCGGGTGGGGGACCCGCCTTCCTTCCATTGGCCTTCAACCACTTCCGGTCCTCTTGCACAACCGGCATTGCTTGCGTCCGAATAGCGGCAAGGTCGCTCTGCATCTGGCGGCCTGCCTGCCTGAGAACACCAATTTGTGCATCCGTAAATTTCAGATCATTCTGCAAATGGTTGCGCATCGCAGTCGCTTTCTCGTTTTGGCCCTGTTGATCGAGAAGGTCGGCCTTCTTGTCGAGAAATATCTGGTAGCGCAGAAAATACATGTACCGATGATGAGCAGGAATAGCGCGCTGCGATAAGGGAGTTGCCACCCTTTGAGGCGCGATCTGCTGCCCGTAAGAAACATCTCCGGACACAATACTCACCAGCATCCATACGGTCATCATTCGTGTTACGGCTTTAAGCATGCCTTTTCCATCCATGGCTATTTCTCTCTTGCAAAGCATTTGCGTCCTCTCGCTCTCACGGAATAGTGCATGAGAAGGGTAAGTCGACCGTGAATGCAGAACCAGGACTCGACCCGCCCGTGTTGTTTGTTACAACTACCTGTGTAGCTCCTACGGCTGCATTGGGCACCTGCACTTTGATTGACGTATCCGTCCAACTGTTATTCAGAACAGTGGCCGGCAGCCCACCGATCGTCACTCCCGAAGCTCCAGTGCCATCGCCGAAATTTGTGCCCGTGATAACTATCCCCATGGTTGGGGGACCATCAGTCATTGAAAGACGGGCAATCGTGGGCTGTGGCAATACAATCACGCTGACGGTCCCAATAGCCGTGCTGAAGTCGGTCGCATCCGTTGGGGTGAAAGTGACACTTTCCGATATTGTTCCTGCAGCGGGCGCGGTACTCGGCGTAGTGAAGGCAAAGCTGCCAGGGACTGAAGCTGTGCCACCAGTCAACGTTGAAGAGGCTAAAGTTTGCCCGAAGGTGATGTTGCTCGCCGTCGGCAATACGGTGATAGTTGGTGTCGCCTTGTTCACAGTCACGCTGACCGTGCCGGTCACGGCGAAAAAGTTCGTGGTATCCGTGGGGGTGAAAGTCACACTTTGCAGTGAATTGCCCGCAGGTGGCGCAGTGGTTGGCGTGGTAAAGGCAAAGCTGCCGGGGACAGCGGTTGTGCCGCCACTCAACGTCGAAGAGGCCAGTGTCTGTCCGAAGGTGATTGCACTCGCTGTCGGCCACACGCTAACCGTCGGAATAATAGTGAACCCAGCCGCGGTGCTGGAAATACCGTTGCTCGTAACGACAACATTGTTGGCGCCGAGCGCTCCGCTTTGTGGAACGCGTGCCGTGATTGAATTGATTCCCCAGGTCTTTACGATTGCTTGAATCGAATTGAAAGTCACCGATCCCGGGGCTGAGCCAAACCCAGTCCCAGTAATCGTCACCGTCGTGCCGGTGATGCTCGATCCTGGAGAGATGCTGCTGATGACAGGTGTAGGCGTAAAAGCCATCCCATTACTCGACTGACCAGAGACCGACACGATGATCAAACCTGCCACGGCTGCATTAGGCACTGTGGCCTGAATACTGGCATCAGTCCAACTGGTAGTGGTTGCCGTCGCGCCACCAAATGAAACGGTTCCCGCGACTGTGCCAAAGCCCGCGCCGGTGATCGTGACTGTGCTTCCCGCCGGCGCCGTGGTGGCGGAAATCGCACTGATCAGCGCCCCAACGGAGAAGTTCATCGCATTGCTCGATACTCCGGAGACCTTTACCACCACAGGACCACTGCTGGCTGTTGAAGGGATTGACACCACAATGCTCGTGTCGGTCCAGCTCGTTGCCCTGACACCATTTCCCGCTACTGCAATTCCGTTGAGTGTGGCTGTACTGAAGCCTTGACTTGTGCCAAACCCTGATCCCTGAATGGTTAAAGTCGCGCCGACTGGACCCGTGTTGGATGCAACGCCATTCACCATAAAGCCGGTGATTGTCGGAGTCGCTCCTGCTGCGCCACAAAAAAGGACCACCACACCCAGGATCCCACACATTGATTTTGCGATCGCGCTTAACAATTTTGTAGCCCTTCCCGCTTTCCCGCGTAGTACTTTCATTGGTCTGTCTCCTGCGGCGCAATGCTCATCTGGATCGTCGATTCACCCAAACTAGCGACGGGTCTTCACTGGCAAAGTCAAAGTTGACAATTCCAGGTCATTGATCAAATCGGAAGCGGCTTGCTACTGCCGCCTCTTCTGGCTTGGTATTGCTTTCAGTCAGGCTTCCGCTTGCGATTCTCGCGAATCAAAAGCTCCGTAATGGATGGGACATCAATTGTGCCCTCCGCTCATCGCAGGGGGTGCAGAGACGGTATAGGAACCGCCAAAAATATATTCTTGAGGAGTGCCATCAGGAGGCCCTGCGTAAAACTGTGGACCTCCATCCACACTGCTGGTACTGATGCCATAGTTCGTTGTCGTACCAACGCCTTTGCTTTTCACCGTGATATTGGCGCCTGTGCCTCCTCCTACAGATGTGACCGAGGAGACAGTGACATTGGTACAGGTAACGTTAATATTGGCAGCTACATCAGTTGCTGTTTGGAAGGCATCGTTATCCCATCCAACGCCGTTCACAGCACAACTACCGATTGCTACGTTAATGCTTCCGAAATCAAGCAGGAGGAAGTCCGGCTGTGCACACTCGAGCCCATCCCAATTGCAAACCTCTGCAGTTTGCAACGTGCCAGATATATTGATCGTGGCCGAGGATTGCGTGGGTAAATTTGCACTGGCGGTGCGCACAGCGCTTCCCGAAGTCCCCGTTACGGTAAACGATGTAGGAATAACCGAAGTGATGTTGATCGTCAGTTGAGACGTGCCTGGGCAAGTCAGCGGGTTAACGCTGAAACCTGTCGTAGCTCCGGCAACAGACGTGCTTAACTGAACCGCGCCATTAAATCCTGTGCTTGTCGAACATGTAACCGGATATGTGATCTGCAGACCGGCCCCCAGAATCGTAGGTGTCCCTAAAGAAATTGCGAAGTCGGCGAGAGTAACGCTTCCACTCCCACTGCGCGATACTCCACTGATTGTTCCAGTAACAGGAATGCTGTAGGTTCCCGCCCCAACGCCGCTGGCAATATTCACCGTGAGTGTTGATGTTCCTGACCCGGTAATGGTCGGCGGGTTAAAGCTTCCTGCAGGACAGGTAATCCCGGCCGGTAAAGTGCCGCATCCCAGAGTTACCACACCGCTAAATCCGTTGACGGCTGAGACCGTAACAGTAAGAGCGCCGGTGGTAGAGCCAAGAGTTAGCGTAGCGGCTGAAGGATTCACAGAAAAGTCCTGGATCGTAACATTCGCGGTCGCCGTCGCATGGTCAATCTGAACATCAGAACTTGCTGTGGGAGTGCCACTTGTTGTCAGCGTTGCCGTTGCGGTCCCGGTTGACTGGATCGTTGTTTGCTGCTGCGATAAAGCTCCGTTCGCCGTTCTCGGATAGCTCACGGTGAGCCCAATCAGCGGCGTCAGGTTGCTCGCAGACAAAGTTCCACCGGAAGAATTCTGCAGAAAACTGGCGGTTAAAGTGGTCGGCGAGCCGTTCAAAACTGCGCTTGGGCTGGCTGTGTTTGTGAATAAAATCCATGGGCTGGAAGTAATAGTTCCAGAAACGGTGTCGCAACCATTCGACGAGGTTTGTGGTCCCTGGTTGCAGCCCCACCAATTGTCCGTAGCGCTTACGGTTCCTGTACCTAAGCTGGCTAGTCCGTTTCCGCCGCTGGCGGTGTTGCCCACAATCCGGTTGAAGCTGAGATTCAGGTTGGCATTGCTGCTGCCATCTATTTCAATTCCGCCGCCGCTTCCGGAGGTGGTGTTATTCGTGATCGATGATGACGATATTACGACTTGATCACTAGCGCCGGACAATGCAGTGGCGATTCCACCGCCGGCGCCTCCCGCGCTGTTTCCACTGAGCACGCTGCCTTGACTGATTGTGAGCGCCTGGTCCGTCCACAAGCCTCCGCCTTCACCAAGACTGCCAGAGCCTGCGGTGTTCGCGGAAATGGTGCTGTTCTGAATCGATGATGGGCTGGAAGTGGCGCCGAGCGGTGCGTTGTTGCAGACACAAAAAAACAGGCCGCCGCCTTCTTGTATTCCGCCACCGATTGCTTTGTTGCCGGTGACAATCGAACTGCTCATATTGAGGCTGATCGCGCCCTTCAGGGCGATGCCACCACCTGCATCAAGCGCCTGGTTGTTTTGGATGGTGCTGCCGGTAATGGTCACTTGCGCTGGCGTCGTAACTGAAGCCGTATTAAAGAGCGCCATTGCTCCACCATCGTCCACCCCGGGATCTCCTGCATCCGTAGCAGTATTCCCATTGATGTTGACGTTAGTGAGTCTGAGCAGTCCCGTTCCATTGGTCCCGGCTTCCCACAGAAACGCGCCGCCGGAAGTGACCAATCCAGTATTGGGGTTCACCTGGCCGCCCTGGATTGTCAGGTTGCTGAGGGCAACCGGAAAACCGATTGATCCTTCTTCAGCTGCGTCAATCAAAAAGATTTGGTCCTGCAATGAGAGGTCAGCCTGGACAATCGTTGTGCTCGTGCCGGCTCCAACGATAGTCATCGCATTCGTAATATCCAGGTGGCCGGTCGTGGCGTTAAGTGTGCCCGTACCGGTAATGGAAAGATGGTAGGTTCCCGACGCGAGCATAATCGTGTCGGGCGAGGTGGTGGAGTCATTCGCGTCACCGTTTGCCTCTACGACGGCTTCACGCAAGCTGCAAGGAGATGATGTATCGGTGTTGCTGGTGTTCCGGCAGAACTGAGTCAATAGGGGATTCCCGGATGCATCCACCGGGACCGCTGGATCATCTGTGCGGTTGACAAAAAACGTACCCGTTCCGGGAGTGCCCGCAGGGGGAGGAGCCGATATTGCAAAATTCACGCCATTGCTTTGTGCTCCTGCCACGGTGATCATGACTTTGCCTGTAGTTGTCCATGGCACAGGAGCAACAATCTTTGAACTGGTCCAACTCGACGGAGTTGTCGTTACGCCGTTGAACGTAACCGTGTTGCCCGTTTGAGCTGAAAAATTATTCCCCGAGATGGTGACTGCTGTCCCGCGTTCACCCGAAGCGGGAGATACGCTCGTAATTGCCGGCGCCACCGCAAAGTTCACGCTATTACTCGCCCTGCCGCTGACCTTTACCACCACCGGCCCGCTAGTGGCATTGGTCGGTATTACCACGACGATGCTGGTATTGGTCCAGCTGTTCGCCTTCACTCCATTTCCAGCCAGGGCGGTTCCATTCAAAGTAGCGGTGTTAAATCCTTGACTTGCGCCGAACCCGGATCCTTGAATAGTCAGAGTCGCGCCAATAGGACCGGTGCTCGAAGATACGCCGTTAACCAGGAAGCCGGTAATCGACTGCGCTTGAGCGGCAGAGCAGAAGAGAAACAACACGCACACAGCCGCGCACACCCAATTGATCGTTGCCCTCGCAAATCTCCTCACACTCGCACTATGCCGGGTTGCAGATTTCATGCCCATTCCTCCAAAATTTTCACTGGGTTGCTGCTTGACTACGAGGGAACTTTTACCAACCGTGGTATTCGATTTCACTTTCCCTCCTGAGGCGGCTGGGTGTTTAATGCCCGAGCCGAAACCGGCATCATCACTGCGGGCATAGTCTGGCCACGGTGCAGCACCACCAACCCTTCACGCGCGTCTACATTCACCGGAAATGACATCGCGGCTACCGCAGTTCCCGATGAATAAGCCCGGGTGGAGAGACGAGCAGGAATGAATGCAGCGGTGCTGCTGGTTACTCTGGGATGGCTTGCAACCGCAATTTTTCCGGACCCAGGATCGATAACCAGCACATCATCAGTACCCTGACCAAAGATGCGGGAGGACAACATCAGACCGCCCGAACCATGAGTGGCGACGGCAGGCAAAGTCTCGACGATCTTCCATCCGTCGGTGGCAGGTGCGGATTCTGTGCGTGCAGAGGGATTAGGCTGTCCATGTCGTAGAGCTGCACGCATCGCAACCACTTCTGCTTTGGTCCATCCCCGCGAATCGAACCCTCCGTGTGCCACCACATGGACAGAGCCGTCCATGTCCAAGACCGCCATCTGTCGTCTCCATCCGCGATCGTGGATAAAAAAACCGGTAGTTACAGCAACGGCGGAAACAGGCAGAGAGAGTGCCTCCAGTTCTGATTTACTGGTAGAGCCAGTTGCGTGCAGGATGGAAACGCCTTGGCCCGAGATCATTACGGCATCAGGCCGCCCGTCTCCATCAAGATCATCGAAGGCAAACGAACTTGCTGGCGCGGTCAGGTTGAATTCGCTTACGAGAGATAAACCTTGCCTGGTTCCGGAGAACACCAGAAGAGAAGGGCTTGAGCCACCGATTCCCACAACGACGGTGGAGCGGGAATTACTCGCGCCGAATCTTCCAGCTGCCATCGCTGTGACAGTGCCCGGCAATCGAATAGGCTCGGCGCTGGCCAGATTCCCATTGCCATCCCCAGCGAGCAAGTACAACGTACTGTCACCGCGCTTGGCCGTCACAACATCCATGTGATCGGTGCCCAGAAAGCTTCCTGTAGCAAGAAAATCAGCGGCCGCCGGAATAGGAAATGCCGCAGCAAGACTAAGGAAAGTAGGTGGAAAATCATTATTCGCGATGGCTTGCCATGAACCTTGGCTTTGAGGAGCAAATGCATCTAAATTGCCCCTGAACAAAACAACAATCCCCTTGCCACCCGGTGTGGCATAGCCAGCAACAAGGTCTTCAATTCCGTCCTGGTCAAAGTCGCCGCGTGCCAACGAAACTGCCTGCGCTTGGCCAGATTCCAGAGGTTTAACTGCGTCCTGTGCTCCAACAAACTCCACAGAAGCAACCTGAGATTCTCCTATAGCGATATGGCGTCCTGTTTCCGCTCCATTTACTTGAGTCGAAGCAAGCTTCTGTCCTGAAGCCTGCATCGCGAAAAACAGGATCAATGCGGGCATGATCGCCATAAACAAGTCGGTCCAGTTTTGCCGGCAACGCTGTAATTTATTCACTGCATTCTCCTCATTGTGCTCTAAGCAGTTCGTGATTCACCCGTCCCATCGATTGCGTATTCTTGCGAATAGACGCACACATGCCGAATAGTCCGAGCACGCTGCTCATCACATAGCCCGATGCCATATGTATTTCCTGCTCTGCTGCTCCTTATGACCAAAAATTGAAAAACCTTTCGCGAAAAATCGTAATTAGCGAAAAATTTAATGGGTTATACAAATGGCTCACACATTTAGCTCGTGGGTATAGCTATTTGGCTCTTTAGCACTTCATCGCCAGAACTAGCCATGAATCTATTAGATTTATTAGTAAATGCGGCTTGCTGTGTAATTTATAGATAGTTTTCCGGACATTGCGTCGGCACAGCGTCAATATTATATCTTGGTATGCTGGATAGACTATTAGCTATTGTTTAGCACTGGACAACCTATAGCAGCTCACGATTATCGGCATCGTCACTAGTCACGTTATAAGCATTTCATCACAGCCCCAATGACTCATTCACAAGTTGTTACGGGACTTTCTTCTTAGCTCGTCCGTGAAGAGCGATTTATCATTCCTGTCTCGTGAATGAACCTGCCTACTTTTTTATTGGGATGCCCTGCTGGCGATTCTGCATACACTTTTGCACACATTTCTTCAAAGCTTGCCGAATCCGATGGACGCGAATCCAAAGTGCGTTGTCGGCAATTGCCATTTGTTCTGCAAGCGCCTTTCTCTGACTCAGCTTGTCCCTTCCTGAACCTTCATAGGCATAATAAGCCAGTATCAAGTTTCGGCTTCTCTCCGGTAGACACTGCATACAATGCTCAAAGCAGTCCTCAGCCAACGCAAGAGATTCTGGTTTACCAGCTTCTGCAAGGTTATCCGGCAGCGGAAAATACAAGGGCGTCTTCCGGCCATATTCTAGATATATTTTGTCAGCCACGTTAAAAAAATAGCGCGCTGGCTCGCCGACATATGTCTGGACAAGTCCGCTTAACTTCCCTGCTACTCGATCGACTGTTGCGTCTGCTAGTTCTTCTGGCATAGGACATCCTCGCCAGGTGAAGATCTTGATCAAACGCAGGCGGATGATCTCATATTTTTTTCCTGCGCTTTCCGGGTCCTGGTCCAGCCACTCCAAAAGCCGGACAAAAGCTTCTTCAGTCAAACCTTGTTGTCGCTTGCGAGCTATACTATCCATATTCTTGGCGCGCCATCCATAACAGGGGATTAGCAAACTTCTGCTATAACCCAGCAACTCTATATGCAAACTAGATAGTTAGAATATATCTAAGTAGTAAACTGAACTATTTCATACTGGCAACAACATTATAAGTAGGAGTCAAGATGTACTACTGGAGATAAAGCAAGACCCATAATAGGAATAGATAAGATCAAGTTGGTACCATTCTGGGGAAAGCGAACATCAATCTATGCTGAGTTTTGCCTTATGTAGATTGCATAAGCGCTATATTGGCAGCGCTAATTCAGAATTTACAAATTCAACAAAGACCGGGTCAGGGTTGATCGACATGGCACTTTTTGGCAGGGAGCACGAAAGGGAAAAAGGATTTGCTGAGATTCGCTGAGTATTTTCTTAAGCCATTACGGAACTGGAACTTGCTTCGTTGAAGCTTTGCCGGCATCTTGCTTCACGTGTGCGTGAGGATTCTCTTTGTCTTGTGCAGTCGCAGCATGGGGGTTTTTGGAAAACTATGCGGCCGGAAAACGACAACCTTGATTTCCGTTCCGGGAATTTGCCGGACTGGCAACTGTGAGATGGGTCTCAATGCGGCAGCACGCTCGCATACTCTCCAGTCCGAGTTGTCCACCCTATCCAGTTTCAGCGACGACAGTATCAGTCCTAATTCCATTGTCACGCACTCCTACAGGTTCGCCGCGTAACTTTAGGCTACGTCAACGGGGCTGCCGGAAGGATTGCTCCGACGACCAATAGAAACTGCTTGACGCATTGCACATGGACGATCTGAAAATTGATCGCCTGCGCCACGCCGTGAAACCGGGTGGTGGTATTGAGCTCTGGTGGCCACTGCCTGCAAAGCCCTAGGGACCTTCCACGGCAGTTATTCAATCTGTTTCTATAGCGCCAGTTACGTCGCAGAAAAATCTTATCAACCTGGTCCATCCATACCACAGGCTGAAAATAGAACCCGTAGTGCTCTTTACTTGCCCACCAAGCTGGGACCTGGTTGCTTCCGCTTACTTTTTGTGGGCGGCGCGAATTTCAGTAATTGGCCTTCCACGATAAGTGCCCGGGGCAACTTCCACCATCACCTCAGGCTTGCGCTTCGGTTTTGTCATAGGAGCAATTTCCTTGATCACACCAGGACGCTGTTTCTTCCGTTTTGTTCCAGGAGCAATTTCCTTGATCACACCCGGATGCGGTTTCTTCTTCCGCGGAGGGGCAACCTCTACGATCGGTCCTGGTCTCTTCTTTTTCTTCTTCCGCGGCGGCGCTATTTCGACGATTGGGCCTGGTCTCTTCTTTTTAGCCATTCTGTTTCTCCTCGCATTTCGGAATGATTGGAAATATGTCTGGATAACGCTCCAGAATCGCGGCCAGCGAATGCTGGACAAAATCGATCCGCACGTGCCCGCTGTAAAGGTTTTCCCGCAGGCCACCTGTGGCGTATTCGATATTAGGAAGCACGGACGAATCGCGCTCCTGGATAATTAAACGGTCGAGAAATCCGAAACCTCGATCCCAGGCAACCTGATAACGGTGTGACCGACTCGGCTCGAACTTTTCCGACACTCTAATCCCGGCGGCAACCGCCTCAAGATATACCGCGGTGGTATACCCAGGCGTATCCTGCTGGTGATCGGTAAGGAATGCTCCAGTCTGCAAATTCTGAAATTCCAGTATCCAATCCACAATCTCAAAGACCAAGGCAGCCCATTCCTTCTTCCGCTCTTCCAAAAGCCATGCCTCGCAGGCCAGAGCTATCCAGGAAACCTGGCCGAAATTCCGCCGGTAGCGGAAGCGATGGCGATAATACCGGAACGCACGCTCGATTCTTCGGTCAATCGTGAAGCTCCCGTTCCTGGCGGCCGCCGCCAGTGCAAGTAAGACCTGCCCCGGAACGTAGTTTTGCAGTTCCTCCGGATCGATGACTTCTTCTTCCTCGTCATCAACTTCTTCATCCTTAGGCTCGGTATCTGCCTCCATAACCGGCGGAGACCAGGTGGCTATGCGCCCATGCTGATTGATTGAGGCCGCAAGCTTTTCCGCAAGTGTGGCCGCAAGGGTGCTGTTGAACATTCCGGGCTCACATAGCGTGAGCAGTGCAAACGTATCACGCGAGAGTGCCAGAGCGGGATCATCATCTTTCTTGAGAGCGTATTCCAGAGCCGCGGCCGCTGCTTTCTTATGTCCTGTGCGGGACAAAATCCACGCCGCATGCGCCTGTCTCGCAGCATCGATGCCCTGAAAGAGCGTGTTCTCAAAAGCGTAATAGCTGAAGTAGAACGATCCATCCGGGCGCTGGTTTCGCAGCAGGTAGTCAACGTGCAAGCGCGCTATATCGTGCACGGAAAGCGTTGGAACGCATCGTTTAAATCCTCCATCCAGCCTGCATGTACCGCTTTCGTCAGCCAGCCATGTGAAGCAATCGAAGCGCTGCCAATCGTAGGGCGGGCGGGTGATGCCCGCCTTGTCGATCACTTCATCCACAAAGTCCTCGGCATCGAGGCTCATCCAGCTCGCAACAAACGGCAACAGCATGCCCTGCCGGTCGCCCTGTTCCAGCATGAGTGCCTGCTCTCCATGCCGATAGCGGAACCGGACTTCCTCCCGGGAAAAATCTCCCATCTCCAGCCCGTTGTAGAGCAGCGAGAGGGAGACGGCAAACTTGCAATCTTCATCGATGATTACGTCCTCAAACTTTTCATCAAAGCGTTCATCCCGCAGCGCGGCGTAGGTGAGTTCGCGAAGATTCCTCTCTAAATCTGCCACCTCGGCACCCATGCAACCCCGCACCTCGCCATCGATGTAAATCGTCACGAAAATCTGTGCCGCACTCGCCGGAAGCGCCGGCTGGACGAACAACTCTTCAGGTTCGCGTCCACAAGCGAGTTCAAGCGCCCATGACGCCAGAGAACCCAGGTCGATGGCTTCATGGGTGCCCGGAGTGCCGCTCGGCGGCCATATTGCTCCCGGTTCCGCATACTTGGCCATCTCATGCCGATAGATCACATATGGTTCATGCGGATAGAGATCGGCGTTGTTATAGCGGGCGTGTCGAAGCTGCTGCCATTCGTCGCGAATTCCCGGCATGTTGGGCAAAGCACCGCCCATAATGTCCGGACGCTCTCCGCTCACCACCACGATCCCATAACGATTATTATCAAGTTCGCCCACCGTGACCCGTTCCAGGGCGGAAAAATAAGTAACAGCGATGTGACTTGAGTCCAGCAACTCGAGCGCATCGCGGCCCTTCGGAAATTCTCTGGCTGTGAGCACTGCTGCGCGTATTGTGTCCTCGGCCACTCCCCAGGGAGCCTCGCCGGGAAAGTGCCAGAACCCGTCGCGGGCGTGACGATCGAAAATGTCCTCACGCGAACGCAGGCTCACCCACGCTCCGCCGCTGGAATCGTAATCGGAATCCAGATGTGAAGGCGGACGCAGCAGCTCGCCGGTGGTGAAATACTCGCGCAGTACCTCGCGGGCCAGAAGGGCAGGATGGAGTCCATTTGACGCATGCCGCGTGCTCCAGCGGAACTCGGGGAAGTCTTTGGTTGGGTTGTAATCTGGTCCCTGCTCACCTTCCATGCGACTCATGAAGTCCACGAAGATGTCGTAGACAGCTTCCACGTGATAGCCGCGTTCGCAAAGATCGGAACAGCCGCCTTCCCAACCGAAACGCACCAGCGCGACACAACCTTCCACGCGCAGCCCGGCTGCTTCCAGCCTGGCAATGCCCTCGCTCACGCTCGTCCCGGAGGCAATCGAGTCCTCGATCATGATCACAGGTTCATCTAGATCGATTCGTCCTTCAATCAGCTTCTGCGAACCGTGGGCCTTACGGTCCTGGCGGACCAGCAGGCCGTGATAGCGGCCGCGCGACTGCACAATTCCTGACTGCAGAATGGGAACTGCCGTGAGACCAAAGGTCGCCAATTGCGTTCCATCAAAACGTTGCAACCGTTCGAGCAGCACCTGGCCGGCCAGTTCAGCTCCCCTGGGTGTCAGCGTAACTGGAAGCGAATCGAGCATCCACCGCGCAGACGTGCCATCGCGAGAGAGCACCGGCTGGTTTTCAGTGCGCCGCAATATGCCATGTTCGAGCATCTGGTCCAGCAACTCTTCGCGCGCGGATTTTAATGCCGGCAAAGCGGAGATCAATCACTCACCTCGAGTCCGGCCGCGGCAGTCTCCGCGTGGACACTTGGAGTATGCCATTCGCTTGTTCGGTTTACTGCCGGCACAGCAACGGATGAAAGTTCGAAATTGGGGTTCTTCGGCAGTGCAAGACTCAGATAGCGATGATCAAGAAAGAGCATCAGGTCTTTCTCGACGAACTCGTCTAACGCTTGCTGCACCCACGGCTCACTTCCCACGTTGTTGGCAATATCCTGCACTGTACGCGCATCAGCGCAGTATTCATACAGTGCCGCCGGACCGCCAGAATAAGAGTGTGTTCGCCGTTTGCGGCGCCGCCCATCCTCGATGATGATGCTATGAAAGGCCTTTTGATAGCGCAGGACCGGATGGCCCCGCTCCGTCCAGCTTGCCTGCCATTGGGCCACGTTGTCCAGCAGATCATCGTAGTGTTCTTCATCCACCACATTGCTCATTTCATGGTCGAAGTAATAGGAGATTTTGTCCAGGTTGAAGCGCCTGGGGAAAATGTGCTCGTAACAAGCAGCAGGCCGGAGCTGAGATACGGATTGTGTCCCCGGTTCCACAAACATAGGCGAGCCACGGTCCGCCCGCGCCTTGACGATTCCCCACGGCGGCTGCAAGTGTACGATTCTGGGCACCAGCGCCGCTTGCATCCGGTAGTCTTCCTCGGTCTCTCCTGGAAAACGCATCAGGATGTTGTAGAGGCAACTGATGCCGTAATATGTGCACCACTTGATCAGCTCGACATTGCGCATGCCGGTAGTCATCTTGCGCATGCTCTTCAGAATGTTGGTGGAAAAGCTTTCAACTCCCGGCTGTACGGAATTCAGTCCGCCCTTGCGCATGCGTCCTAGTTGCGCACGCGAGAGGTTTGGCCGAATTTCGTAGTGAATTTCCAAATCAGTGTTGGCCTCCGCCAGACGACGGAAGACCTTCTCCGTGTACTCCGGCGCCATGATGTTGTCGATGGCATTGAAGCTGAAGACGCCGTACTTGCGGGATAGCAGGTCAAGCTGCTCGATGACCTGCTCCGGACTCTTGGCCCGGAACTCCATTCCGGACCGGTTCAGCCCGCAGAAGGTGCAGTGGTTCTTCTCTCCCCACCAGCAGCCACGCGCTGTCTCAATGGGAATCATCGGCTCGCATGCGTCCTCGTATTTTTCATAGCCACCTTCTTCGCGCGCGTAAAAATATTCATCAAAATCCGGTAGCGGGGTCTGGTTCATGGCCATAAAATTCGGAGAGCGTCCGGCATATTCGATCTTTCCCTGGTTGCGCCACATCACACCGCCAAGGCCTTCAAGCGACTGGCCGCGCTCCAGGCGATGGACCATTTCCGGAAATGTTATCTCGGCATCCCCGCAGTGAATGTAATCCACTTGCGGGCACTGCCTCATGATTTCATCAGCAATGTCATCTTCCAGGCTGGCTCCGCCAAAGACGATTGGGATTTTGGGATAACGCTGCTTGAGGGCCTTGGCCAGTGCCAGACTGGCCAGCGTCTGCTGAAATACGACCGAGAAACCAATGAGTGAGAAGCGGCTCCAGTCCACCGCTTCCACGCAGAAATCGATAAACTGCGGCGCCTCCTTGTCACGGATTCGCTGAAAGCGCTTCAGACTACAGCCCGCACGGCTGCAGATCGCCTTAAAGATGTGCTCGTAGGCCTGGAAATACTCCTGGTCGCGCGCCTCGAGTTCCTCGCCGAATGCCGCCTTAGTCCAGATCCACTCCCCCACCATGCTCGGCCACACGTCAGCGATGGCTTCGCTGATTTGCCAGCCAATGCGCTCACCAAAATACATAAACAGTGAAAACGTCTGCGCCGGAATTCCCGCGCGTTCCAACGTGGGCTTAAGGAGAGCCAGTTGAATGGAAGGAAATCGCGCCGAAAGGGTCGGCATACTGATAAGCGCGACGGATTTCATAGCGCCAAAGCATACCGAAGGCGATGGTGCATTACAACATGTTTTCGGTAACAGTGGCGCTGGCAGGCCCTTCTGCCATCAGCGGCCTGTGCTGCGAATCAACACTTCCAGAAATGGCGTTTAACGTGATTATTTGATGGCCATGTCGGTGGTCCCAGTCCGCTTAGCCTGATGTTTCCGACCTCTTTAGATTGCAGGGTGCATGGATTGAAACATACATACAGGCGAAAAACTCGGGGAGGGCAGTTCCCTAAAGCGTCTGCGAAGGTAAGGAGTTGAGGACTCGAATTGCTTGTCTTCTGAATTTATCCACCGGTTAAATTGCTTCCTCCAAAATCGCACGTCACCTGGGTGACTTGCGCGAACTTTGGCCGTTGGAAGATCCGGATAGGAGAATTTATCAAGAGATTATTGACGGTCTCTTGATTCCCAGAGAGGGGCTAAGTGCCAAGTTTAAAGTAAGAAGAAAAGACTTGTATTTGGGTTTGGAATGCTGCTTGCGTCCACCGCGGAAAAGGTGCAGATAGGATCCAAATTGAAAATCTGATCAAGTATGGTTCGAGCCGCATCCAGAGATGGCGTAAAGCCAGTTTGCTCTAGCCATGGGCTTTTAGTACGATTCAACGGCCGATGGCTACAGCACTAAGACCGGCTTCTGTTCCGCGCGCTACCCCTTTTCTTTCGCTCTCACGCATCACATCAAACGGCAACTTCATACCTGAAATAGATGGCTTGCGCTTTATCGCGATCGCCGCCGTTGTCGCTTTCCATATTTATGAATATCTCATCTCGCGCACTGGTCTGGTCCCCCTCGGTGCAGTCTTCGGGACAGCACTCATGCACGGCCAGCGAGGAGTACCACTATTTTTTGTGATCAGCGGTTTTATTCTTGGCCGACCTTACGCTGAACACTACCTGTGCGGATTGCCAGTGCAGACGAAGAGGGAATACTACTTGCGCAGGCTCACACGGCTGGAACCGCCATACCTGTTAGCTATAGTCGCGGTTTTTTTGGGGCTGGCCGCGTTCTCATCAGACAGGGGATTGCCTCATCTACTGGCTTCGCTGGTTTATCTTCACAACTTTATCTATGGAGCGCCGAATCCCTTTTTTGGCCTTGCCTGGTCGCTGGAAATTGAAGTGCAGTTCTACTGCCTCATTCCAGCCTTCGCCATGGTCTACAAACTTCCGCATCCATGGCGGCGTGCTGTCCTCATTGCGTGCATGTCAGCTGGCACCCTTCATCTGATGCCGATGTCCACACGATTAAGTTTGAGCATCGTAGGGTGGATACAATGTTTTGCAGCGGGGATGTTATTGGCAGACCTTTACGCAGATGGATGGAGCAAACGTCAGAGCTGGGTTTTCGACCTGCTATCTATCGTGCTCTGGCCAGCGATATTTCTGATGAGCGATGCTTCTGCATGGGTGGCGGTACCTGTGTTCGCTCTGGTTATTTACGTGGCTGCGTTCAGATCCATATTGTTCAACAGGTTCTTTACTTCGCCTGTCATTTCGATCATTGGTGGCATGTGTTACACGATCTATCTTGTTCACTACCCCATGATTTCAATTGCGGGAAAAGTGGCGAGCGAACCACTGGCGATTACTCTTATTGCTGTTACGGCAATCGCCACGGCTTCATTGGTCTTCTTCATTTTCATCGAGCGACCATGCATGAATAAACGCTGGCCTCAGCGTTTTATCGCTATCTTCCAGTCGCGGTGAAATTGATAGGGGGGTGTTCCGCGGTTTACTTTGCGGTCGCCACTGCCTGCCCGGCCGTTTGATAAATCGCAACCAAAATTTTCGCATTCGCCGCCCCGGTATATGTTGCTTCAAAAGCTTCTCTTGCTTTCTTTCGCAGCGCACGCAGAGACTGCGGATTTCGGGAGCACCACTCCACTCGCTCCCGCATCTCGGTTACGCTGCCGGGCTGAAAATGAAATCCGGTTTCCCCGTGAACCACCATGGTTGCTGGCGGACCGATCCGCGATGCAACCACAGGAGTGCCAACAGCAAATGCCTCCATAATGGTCCGGCCCATGGTCTCATACCATTCAGACGGAAATACCAGGAACTCGGCGGCCCGCATCAGATCCAACACCTCAGGAAGAGATTTGCCACCCAGATATTCGATTTTTGGGCATGTGCGTCCTGCGGCAATCACCAGTTCCGCCAGCGGACCTTCACCCACAATACGCAAAGGGATCGGATGGCTGGCGCTCTTCCATGCTTCCAGCATGGCGGTAATTCCCTTTTCTTTGCTCAGCCGACCGACATAGAGTGCATAGCCACCGCCACCATGACCAGGTTCTGGTGTTGGATAAATAAAATTCGGCTTGGTTACGATCTTTTCCTGCGGGAATCCGCCGGCAATATATTTCTCTCGCGTAAATTCTGAAACGGCAATGTATGCCGCAACCCGCTTGTGCCAGGTCCCAACCAGCCTGTGCGAACCAACCATGCCGGCAACCACCGCACTTGCTGCGTGACTGTTCCGATAGCAGGCATGCAGAATTCCCCGCCAGGGCAAGAATCGGCTAAGGCAATCTTCACACAGACGCTGGTCGCGAAAAAAAAGTGAGTTGACGCACATCAGCCGGTAGTTATGTAGCGTCTGCACCACGCGGACGTTGTTGCGGGAGGCTGCGTAATAGACAGATGGTGACCAGAGTGGAAAAGAATTCTGGACATGCAGAATATCAAAGTCGCCGCCCTGTAACTTTTCATTGATTCGGTGATAAGACTCTCGCGACCAAATAGTCCGCAAAGCCAGATGCGCTTTGTCAAGCTGTTCTACGCGGCGATTATCTTCTTCCAGGAGCTCCACTTCATGGCCGTACTCACGGAGAAGCGCTGTTTCAGCAGCGGCCACCTGATCTTCACCGCCCGGAAGCAGATACCGGTTGTGCAACATGAGTATTTTCATGCCAGTCAGTACGCCACTTGCCGGGGAAGAAGTGTTGCGTCACTGTCCGGGTTGGCATGTGCAGCGTTTGAGGTCTGGGCCATCCAGGCCTGAAACATCAGCACTGGCCATAACAGATATTGCCAGTTGCATGCTCCGGAGACATGCTCTTCCCATTTTTCGCGGATGGGTTTCACTGAGAAAAAGCCATGACGGCCCAACGCCTCAGGTGAAAGAAAATCTTCGGCCCATTCGCGCAATGGCCCGCGCAGCCAGAGATCGACCGGCACGCCAAACCCCATCTTGGGCCTTTCTATCAGTTCCGGAGGAACCTGGCGATACAGCACCTGCCTGAGCGCCCATTTTGTTTGGCCATTGCGGATTTTAAAATGCTGCGGCAGGCGCCAGACAAGCTCAACCACGCGATGGTCCAGAAAAGGCACGCGCGCCTCAAGACTCACGGCCATGCTGGCGCGATCAACTTTGGTAAGAATGTCATCCGGCAGATAGTTGGTGAAGTCAGTCAACATGGCCATTTCACGCACATCCGGCATATCAGCAAATTTGCGGATAGCCCGCCGCACCACCGGATATTCCTGTGATCCGGACACTACTGCTGCAGGATCAGGCCACATTGAGACGGCGCGAAGGTAAATCTCAGTCGGGTCCTGCGCAATGAGATGATCGGCCAGCCGGTGCAATTTTTGCCCGGGAGAATTTCTGAATCTATCGGAGACCGGCAGCCAGTTCAAAAAGTGGTCGATCATTTTGGTCGGCAAAGTACGCATTAAGCCACCTGATGCTTTAGCAAGAGGGCTAGGAATTTTTCTTATCGCACTCCACAGTGAGTTCACGAATCCATAGCGCGAATAACCGCAGAATAATTCGTCGCCGCCATCGCCTGAAAGCGCCACTGTAACGTGCTGCCGGGCCAGTTTTGATACCAAATGAGTGGGGATTTGCGATGAGTCGGCAAATGGCTCGTCATACATGGATGGCAGTTGTGGAACAACCGCCAAAGCGTCCTGCGGAGTTACGATCAGCTCGGTATGGTCTGTTCCCAAATGACGGGCGATTTTGCGGGCATGCGTTGCTTCATTATAGGCATCTTCGTGAAAGCCGATGGTGAAAGTCTTAACCGGGCGGCTGCTCTGTGACTGCATAAGAGCAACAACGGTTGAAGAATCAACGCCGCCTGAAAGAAATGCTCCGAGTGGCACATCGGAAATCATGCGCAACCGCACTGCATCAGCCAGTCTGGCATGCAGCTGCTCGACAATTTCTACGTCACTACCCTGAACAGCGGAAGCAACACCTTTCCGCGCGACCTCTTCCGCTGACCAATACGCATGAAGCAGCGGCGATGACTCAACAGCACTCAGCGTGAGTATATGACCGGCGGGAAGCTGGTAAATTCCCTGATAAATCGAATACGGCGCAGGCATGTAAGTGCAGCGTGTATAGGCCGCCAGAGCATCACGGTCAATTGCGGCTTGGAATCCCGGAAAGAGCTTGATGGCTTTCAGCTCAGAAGCAAAAACAAAGCTTCCATCGATATGACCGTAATAAAGCGGCTTGATTCCAACGCGATCACGCACCAGATGCAGGCGGCGTTCAAGGCTGTCCCACAGGGCAAAAGCAAACATCCCTACAAAGCGCTGAACTGCAGCTTCCAGTTCCCAGCGTTCAATAGCGGCAAGCATAACCTCAGTGTCTGAATGCCCGCGCCAGGATTGAGCGCCTAATTCCGTCCGAATTTCTTCGTAGTTATAGACCTCGCCGTTAAAGATGATGTGGTAACGGCCGGAAGCAGACGCCATGGGCTGATGCCCTTCAACAGAAAGATCGATAATGGAAAGTCTTCGAAAGGAAAAGCCGAACCCGGCATTGGCGTCATAAAAAATACCGGAATCATCAGGACCGCGATGCGCCAGCGCGTTCCCCATGCGGGCGAGAAGTTCAGCCGGTGGCCCAGCAAGCGCTTTTTTAAGCCAGAATCCGGCTATTCCACACATGTATCTCGTCCTTGCAACTCCCCTGAAACTTTGGCCAATGAAAACAGATCAAACAGGCAGGCAAGGATTATATGCGCTTCTTTGCTCAAACTCGTGTGCCTCAAAAAAGCTGGCTGTATTGCTCTGCCACGTGTTGCGGATCAAACTCCTTCAGTGGTCGCGCATCCCCTTTGCCATGATCTTGTTGCCTGCTGAGAGTTGCCACAATGGCATCGGCCATGGCTTGAGCGTTTTCAACGGGAAACAGAACAATACTCGGCTCTATTGCTTGAAGTTCGCGCATTGTCTCCACACAATCACTTGCTGCCACCGGTGTTCCTAATGCAAGAGCTTCCAGCAGCGAATTTGGCAGCCCTTCCGCACGCGACGGCAGTACGAAAAGATCTGCATTGGCCACATGTATCCATGGATTTTGCACAAAACCTAAAAAGTCTATTCTCCCGTCCAGACCTAGTTTGCTTACCTGGGCTTTCAACGTCATTTCATCCGGACCTTCACCCAGGATCGTAAGCCGCGCCTCGGGAATTTTTTGCAGCACTAAGGCCATGGCACTTACCAAAAGATCAAAACCCTTTTCCTTGCGCAAACGTCCCGCTGCCACCAGATTTGGTCCCGTAGATTGATATGGACTGCTTGCTGCACGGGCCGACCGCCGGACCATCTCAACGTCAAGCGGATTGTAAATTTGCACCAGCTTTTCCCTGGGCAGAAGAAAGCGTTGGGCAAATTCCTGTTTCATGGAATCAGAAAGGCAAACAATCCTGTCTGCCATGCGGTACACGCGGCGATATAGAAACTCCCAAAGCCGCGGGTGTTCCGTATCTTTCGTGAGAAATGCGCTCGGCGTTGTGGCTTCTCGAATAACCACGCGGGTATTTCGCGGTAAAAATGGTCGTGCCAGAACTACCATGACATTAAGGTAGGGGGATGTAGAAAGAATTGCTTGCGGTTTTAGCTTGCGCACCAATTTGACGATACCCGGCAGGCTATAACGCATGCGCGAAACCTGCAAGGGATGGACAGCAACTTCTTTCGGGACCTCATCGCGAAAAGCATTGCCTTCATGGACGAGCCCCAGGTGGCACTCGAATCGCGTGTGGTCGATATAGCGTAGCAGCGTGGTCATCACACGCTCTGCTCCGCCAACTCCTCCGACAAAAGCGGGGATGAGAAACAGAATTTTTTTGCGGCGGGCGCTCATTCAGGGCGATTTGGTCTTTCGTGAGAGAACAGGTTGATATTAATTTTGCCCATTTTTCAAGATCTATACTTAGCAATGCTATCAGTAAACTACACTCAGATATCACGTTGTAACAATGCGCGAAGTGATGGCGCTCGCGGAATTTCTTCCGTGCCCGGCAACATCCGTCTGAATCCTTTGGGCAGAATATCTTAGACCTCTTCGCACTCCGCAATTTGTTTCTTTCCAAATGCATCTCACTTAAGAATGATTGTCGTTATTTCTGATCTGCATTTTGAAGAAGAAGTTTCAGACGTTATTCCCGGACAGAGTGGGCGCCCGAGCCTCATCTTTCGCCGAAATCTTGATCCCCGCGCATATTGCAACTTCATTGCCCAGATGGCCGAACAAATGAAGCGGCGGCGACTGCGCACGTTCGACCTGGTAATTGCCGGTGACCTTTTTGACTTTAACCGGACGGTGCTCTGGTTTCGCGACGACTTGCGGCCATATGTGAGGTTTTCAAAAGTAACGCCTCCGCTCGAAGCCAAGTTGCTGAATATTCTGGAAGCAATCGCTGCGGAGCCCTCGGTAAAGCAATCACTGGAAGCCCTTCGGCTACTGGCCAAGGGTCGTTATCGCCTGGACGAGTCTCAGGGCGGAAAGGAATTGGATTTTCCTGCCAAGCAGATCAACATTCATTACCTTACGGGGAATCATGACCGGCTGAGTAATGCGACGCGCGCCATACGCAAACGAGTGCGGGAACTGATCGGGCTGAAAGGTGACGCGCCTTTCCCCCATGTGTATCTCGCAAAAGACCCTGCAGTCCTGGTCCGCCACGGACACGAATATGACGGAAATAATTTTTCGCTCGACGCAGAGAAGCTCAGGACGATCCCCCAGGAGTTCCCTGACAGAGCCTATGACGAACCCAATTTCGGAGACTTTGTGACCATTGATGTCGCGGCGCGGCTGCCTTATCTCTTGCGGCGTAAATACGGCGACCACCAGATACTCAACGACAAAGTCATGTCGAACCTTTACCTGCGGCTCCTGCAATTTGATGACGTGCGGCCCCAGTCCGCGCTGGTTGATTACATGCTTGATACTTCCCACGGGAACTATTCGGCCGAGGAAGCATGGGAGCGGGTGGTCCCGGTGCTGGAACAGTTACTAGATGAAATTCATGACAACGAATTCTTCAAGTATTGGCTTGAAAAGCGCGCAAAGCCGTGGACGCCGGCTGAACTGGAAGCGGCCCGCGGTCTGCTCAAAATGGGTGGATGGCGCAACCGCGTGGCGCGGGAAGCTGCACGCAAAATCGGCCACTACATGATGGGCGGCGAAGTTGCGGGTCCGGAAATTCTTGCTCAGCGGGAAAAGCTTATTCAGAAAAAGAAGGTACGGCTGGTGGTGGCCGGACATACGCACCATCCCCAGGTTTGTCTGCTCAGCGCTGATCCTGAGAGCGATCGTTTTTACGTGAATACGGGCACCTGGAGAAACCGGATTCCTGCTACTCCGGACGACCGCACTTTTGGGCGGCTCCAGGCACTTACCTGCCTGATGCTGTTTTCTTCCTCAGAAGACCGCAAGGAAGGAAAAGACGATACCTCAGGGACTTTCGACTACTGGACTGGCTACACCCGCCATTGGAATCGACGGCAATGACAATGCCCACTTTCGCTGTCTTGAGGTTGGCTGCGATCTACCACGGGTGAGCAGTCATTCTTTGGCGGCTGTGGTCAGCCGCAATGTGAACTCAGTTGCAACGCATTGGCCAGAGCGGCGCCGGAGGCGGTGTTATCGAAGATGCACCAGGCCGTTGCCGAGGCCGAGATCTCTTTCAACTGATCCGCCAGGCGCAATAAAAATTCTTCAGAATAAGCAGAATAGTATCGTTTCGGAGACCCATGAAGGCGGAAGTAAACCAACTCCGGCCAGCCTGACGGTTGCGCTGCCTTCACACTGACTGCGGGATCTGCCGCTACCCGTGCCACACGAAACTCCACTAACAAAGATTCAGCCTCCTCGCCAAACCAGCTCACATTTCGGGGCTCAAGAACTGCCGGTCCTTGATAGAGTTCGCGGAACATCTTAAAGAATGAGCGTGCGACGACATTATCGAACGCCAGTCGGGGCGGCAGTTGCAGAAGCACCGGACCGCGTTTTTCTCCAAGCGCATGCGTCTGTTCCAGAAATCGATTCAGGGCCTCCTGGGTTTGAATGTGCAATTCACCTTCGTGGGTGATTGTTCTGGGCATTTTTACGGCAAAGCGAAAATTATCGGGGACTGCAGCTGCCCACTTACGATAGGTTTCAGGCTTATGCTCGCGGTAAAAACATGAATTGATTTCAGCACAATTCAACTTGCCGGCATAACGAATGAGATGTGTTCCCTCAGCAGAAAAACGCTCCGCGTGCATTCCTGGTATACTCCAGCCCGCCGTGCCGACATAAAGGTCATTCATATTGTGAGACCAGAAGAACTCTGGTCGGGCCACCCATTCTGGAGGCCACTTATTTGGCAAGGTCGCTGATTTAATGCCTCGGGAAATTGCTAGCTGCCAGAACGGCTCTGACCTTATCGCACATCGCAACGGGACCTTCTACTTTACTCATAAATACGTCGGCTACAGACGCATCTGGAGGAATCTCGTTTACACCCGAGATGAGGATCACCGGCAGAGCAGGCCAACTATTTTTGATTTGCCGGGCAAGCTGGGTACCTGTTTGCCCGGGCATCAACTGGTCAGAGAGTACTAAATCAACTTGTTGTCGAGCTAACAAGTCCAAAGCCTGAGTAGCGGAACTCGCAGTAATGACCTCATACCCGGCTTTTTGCAGGACAAGTTTTCTCAGGACCAGAGAGTTCGGTTCGTCATCAACGCACAAGATCACAGCTGCAGATTCTGTCAAACGCCCCTCGACTCTCTCTTCGATTACATAACTCCCGTAAGCGCACTTGCGTCGGATGGATGCGCCGAGACTGTTCCCGGTATGAAGACGGAAAAGCAAGTTGAGCTGCCGGTGCTTAATTTTAAACTGCGAAACTTAATTGTACCGTCATACTTTTGGACGATACCTTTGCTTATCCAGAGGCCTAAGCCGGTACCTTTTGTTGATTTCGTGGTGAAGAAAGGTTCAAACAGTCGCTTTGCATCTTCCGGACGAATACCAGAACCGGTATCGCAAACGGAAACTCTAATTCCCCTTGGTACCCGTCCTCTTTCTGCAGTTTCACGGACAGTCACCCGCAACCTGCCCCCAGCAGGCATTGCCTGCAATGCATTCCCTACCAGATTAAGAAATACTTGTTTCAATTCTGCAGGATAAGCCAGAATGAGTTGATTGCTCTTGTACGCCTTGTCTAACTCCACACCACTTATCCGGAAATGGCGCGCCTGAAGTTCTAGAACGTCATCTAGAACGGTTGCCACTGAGACCGGCACTGCTTGCTGGGATTCACGATAAAAACTGAGTGACTGCCGCGTTATATGCGAGATGCGGGCAAGTTCTTCGCTCGCCATGCGAGCCAGTGACCGGGCATCCTTATCGAGTGAAGGATGGGATTCTAAAAGATAAAAGGCATTTGTGATTGCCTCTAACGGATTGTTAATCTCGTGTGCGATGATTCCTGCCACACGGCCCATTGCGGCCAGCCTCTCATTCTTGCGCAACGCTTCTTCAGCGGCCATTTGGCGACTGATGTCCGTGCAGGTGCCGAACCACCGCGTGATGTTACCGTGTGAATCGAACAAAGGCACCGTGCGCGATAAAAACCACCGGTACTCGCCGTCATGGCCGCGCAAAGGAAAAGTATCTTCCCATGGCTCCCCGGTTTGCCATGAGTGTTCCAGTCCCTTGATCACTCGCGCCAAATGGTCCGGGTGGTGCAGTTTGTGCCATCCCGCGCCTCCAACGTCTTCAAGCGTTGTGCCGGTATAGTCGTACCAGCGTTGGTTGAACCAAAAGGCATCGCCGCCAGAATTGGCAATCCAGGCAAGCTGGGGAATGGAGTTAGCCAGAGTGCGGAATTGCGTCTCGCTTTCCTGTAATTTCTCAGTACGTTCCAGCACTCGCGCTTCAAGGTCGCGATTAAGCGCTTCAAGCTGGCGCCGCTTGCGATGCAGTTCAGCAAATAAGGTGACCTTTGCGCGCAGGACCTCAGGCACAACCGGCACGGAGATATAATCCACGGCACCGCGTTGATACCCTTTGAGCCGGTCAAGCTCAGTGAGGTGAACAGCAGAAATGAAAATGATGGCCGTCTTTTGAAAGCGTGGATGCTGCCTGATGATTTCGGCTATCTCGAAGCCATCCATCTCCGGCATGCTCACGTCCATCAGGACCACGGCAACATCAGTTTTCAAAAGGACTTCCAGCGCTTCCCTGCCAGAAAGTGCTTTAATTAGGTTTTCACCCAATTCGCCGAGAATCGCCTCATAGCTCAACAATTTTGCCGGCTGGTCGTCGACCATCAGAATATTTACTTTGTCGTGTGCGTTCATCGATTTTTTTCCTTAACCGACTCCACCACGGTTATCTGTGCAGCCACATACGGAGCGCCGACAGAAGCTGCTCGGTATTGACTGGCTTGGCCAAATATTCGGAAGCACCTGCTTCCAGGCATTTTTCGCGATCGCCTTTCATGGCTTTCGCCGTGAGAGCTATGATTGGCAAACGTCGAAATGAGGCATTCTGCCGAATGACCTGCATTGTCTCATAGCCATCCATCTCGGGCATCATGATATCCATCAGCACGATTGCAATGTCCGGCGTCGATTCTAATGTATTAATCGCCTCGCGACCCGTACCCGCGGTCAACACTGTCATACCCCGCCGTTCCAATACACTGCTTAAAGCAAAGATGTTACGGACGTCATCATCGACTACAAGCACCTTGCGTCCAATCAAAGCTTCATCGGAACGGTGCAGTCGCTCCAACATCTTCTGCTTATTGTCCGGCAAGTCCGCAACCACGCGATGCAGGAAGAGTGCTGTTTCATCGAGCAGGCGTTCCGGTGATTCCACGTCTTTCACCACAACGCTGCGGGCGACAACGTGGAGGCGGGCATCTTCTTCCGGCGACAGATCCTTTCCGGTGAAAACCACCACCGGGAGTTCAGCCAGATCCGGCTCAGAACCAAGTTTGTCTAATACCTCGAAGCCGGTCATGTCAGGCAAGCGCAAATCCAGAACCATGCAATCAAATTGCTCGGTATTAACCAGTGTCAGAGTTTCTGATCCGGTAGAAGCTACGGTCACATCGATATCATCGTGGCCCAGCAACTCGGTAATGCTGAGCTGTTCCGCAGGATTGTCTTCCACAACCAGCAGGCGCTTACGGCGTGGCTTGGTATATTCCTTAATGCGTCCTAGCGCTGATTCCAGACCCTCAGGAGTGGTTGGTTTGGTGACAAAAGAGAATGCTCCGCGAGACAATCCGTGGTGCCAGTCTTCATCCAGCGTGAGCATTTGTACAGGAATATGCCGCGTCGCCGGATCTTGTTTGAGATGGTTTAGAACTGTCCAACCCAACATGTCCGGCAAGAACACATCCAGCGAGACAGCTGTAGGGTGAAATTCACGCGCGAGCGCCAAAGCTTCCGCACCGCGCATCGCCACCAGCACCTTGAATCCCTTATCCCGGGATAGATCGCAAAGCACTCGCGCATAGTGTGGATCGTCTTCCACAATCAGCAGCACGGCATCACCCGGCTGTAGACTGTCGCGATCATCCTCTATGCGCTCCACGGGGCGTTCGACCAATACAGCTTGTGCAGCCATAGAGGCTGACGCTGCCGAGCTCCGTTCTGTCACACTGACCGTAGCCGAGCTCGGACCCACATAAGTTTGCGGCAGATAAAGCGTAAATGTGCTGCCTTTGCCGGGCGCACTATGCAACTGAATCTCGCCGCCCAGCAAGCTGGCCAACTCACGGCTGATAGCAAGTCCCAGACCGGTTCCGCCGTACTTGCGGCTCGTGCCTGCATCCGCTTGCTGGAAGGCCTCAAAGATAATTCGTTGCTTGTCTGCCGGAATCCCAATGCCGGTATCGGCGACTTCAAATGCAATCACGGAAGCAGCGCCGCTTAGAATCGGGTGGTCCTGGCTCCAGCCAGTGTGCACCTTTTCTACTGAGAGCCTCACACCACCGTGCTCTGTGAACTTGAAGGCGTTTGATAGCAAGTTCTTTAACACCTGCTGCAAGCGCTTGGAGTCAGTAACCAGGCTGCGGGAGAGATTGGCATCTGTATGCACCTCGAAGCTGAGCTTCTTGTTCTCAGCTTCATGGCGGAACGGACGCGCAACCATTTCCAGCACGTTATTGAAAAACAACTCTTCCGCTTCTACTGATACGGTGCCGGATTCAATCTTGGAAAGATCAAGAATGTCGCTGATCAGGTTGAGCAAGTCGGTTCCCGCTCCGTGAATGGTGCGGGCAAATTCCACCTGCTTGCCCGTAAGATTACCTTCCGGGTTGTCGGTGAGCTGCTGGCCAAGTACCAGAATACTGTTGAGCGGCGTGCGTAACTCGTGGGACATGTTGGCCAGGAACTCTGATTTGTATTTCGAAGTAAGCGCCAGCTCTTTGGCTTTCTCTTCCAGAGCGCGGCGCGCCTGCTCGATTTCCTGGTTCTTCCTTTCCACTTCCACGTTCTGTTCCGCCAATTGCTGCGCTTTTTGTGCAAGCTGCTCGTTGGTCTGCTGCAATTCTTTCTGCTGTGTCTGCAGCTCTGTGGCTAGCTGCTGCGATTGCTTCAGCAGGCCTTCCGTCTGCATGGTGGCTTCAATGCTGTTCAGAACAATGCCGATGCTGGCGGTCAACTGTTCAAGGAATGAAAGATGTGAAGCGGTGAACGCACTCAGTGAGGCCAGCTCAATCACTGCCTTCACTCGATCTTCGAAGAGCACGGGTAGCACGATTACGTTTCGTGGCACAGCTTCAAACAATCCGGAGCGGATGGGAACGGTTTGTGGCGGGAGGTCGCTGATCAACATCCGGCGTTTACCTGCTGCACACTGGCCAATGAGCCCTTCCCCGATATTCAGCTTTTGGAGATGTCCATCTGGAGAGTTAGCGAAGGCGGAGAGCAGGACCATGCTGCCGGACTCTTCACCTTCCATCTGATAGATAACACCTTGTTGGGCATTCACCAGTGGTGCAAGTTCTGAGAGAAGTAAGCGGCCCACTGTTGTAAGGTCGCGCTGGCCTTGCAACATGCCAGTAAAACGGGCCAGGTTGGTCTTGAGCCAATCCTGCTCAGTGTTGCGCTCCGTAGTGCCACGAAGGTTATTGATCATCGTGTTGATGTTGTCTTTGAGCTCGGCCACTTCACCGCGAGCTTCCACTTGAATCGAACGAGTCAAATCGCCCTTCGTTACGGCTGTTGCCACTTCTGCAATGGCGCGTACCTGGTTTGTCAGGTTGTCGGCAAGCAGATTTACGTTACCGGTAAGATCCTTCCACGTTCCAGCTGCACCAGGGACGTTGGCTTGCCCGCCGAGGCGACCTTCCACACCAACCTCGCGGGCGACCGTAGTCACCTGATCGGCGAAGGTTGCAAGTGTGTCCGTCATGTTGTTGATGGTTTCCGCCAGCGCCGCTACTTCGCCCTTGGCGTTTACGGTCAATTTCTGCGTGAGCACGCCGTTGGCGACGGCCGTTACCACTTTCACAATGCCGCGCACCTGCTCCGTAAGGTTGGCCGCCATCACGTTTACGTTATCGGTAAGATCTTTCCATGTTCCGGCGACTCCCGGCACCTGCGCCTGGCCGCCAAGCTTACCTTCGGTTCCCACCTCGCGCGCCACGCGCGTTACTTCTGCGGCGAAGGCGTTAAGTTGGTCCACCATCGTGTTGATGGTGTTTTTCAACTCAAGAATTTCGCCCTTAACGTCGACCGTGATCTTGCGAGACAAGTCACCGCGGGCCACGGCGGTTGTAACCTCAGCGATGTTACGAACTTGAGCCGTGAGGTTTCCAGCCATCGCGTTCACCGAGTCTGTAAGATCTTTCCATGTACCGCCGACGCCGGGGACGTTGGCCTGTCCACCAAGTCGTCCTTCTGATCCCACTTCGCGGGCCACGCGCGTTACTTCAGCGGCGAAGGAGCGCAACTGCTCAACCATGGTGTTGAGCGTTTCTTTAAGCTGCAGAATTTCACCGCGCACGTCCACGGTGATCTTCTTGGACAAGTCGCCGTTTGCGATGGCCGTTGCAACCTCAGCAATGTTTCTGACCTGGCCCGTAAGATTTGAGGCCATGAAGTTTACGTTGTCGGTTAGATCTTTCCATGTTCCGGCAACTCCCGGTACCTGCGCCTGGCCGCCAAGCTTTCCGTCAGTTCCCACTTCGCGGGCCACACGCGTTACCTCACCGGCGAACGCGTTGAGTTGGTCCACCATTGTGTTGATGGTGTTTTTCAACTCAAGAATTTCGCCTTTCACGTCCACCGTGATCTTGCGTGACAAGTCGCCGCGAGCCACGGCGGTTGTCACCTCGGCGATGTTACGCACCTGGCCAGTAAGGTTGCCGGCCATAGCGTTCACCGAGTCCGTCAAATCCTTCCATGTCCCGGCAACACCCGGTACGTTGGCCTGACCACCTAGACGCCCGTCCGTACCGACTTCACGGGCCACGCGCGTTACTTCTGCAGCGAACGAACGCAACTGCTCGACCATGGTGTTGAGAGTTTCTTTAAGCTGCAGAATTTCACCGCGCACATCCACGGTAATCTTCTTGGACAAATCGCCGTTAGCGATGGCTGTAGCGACTTCTGCGATATTACGAACCTGGCCCGTGAGGTTGGAGGCCATGAAGTTGACGTTGTCGGTCAAATCCTTCCATGTTCCAGCGACGCCGGGCACTTCAGCTTGTCCGCCGAGTTTTCCGTCCGTTCCCACTTCGCGGGCCACACGGGTAACTTCGCCAGCGAATGCATTAAGCTGGTCCACCATCGTGTTAATGGTGTTTTTGAGCTCAAGAATCTCGCCCTTAACGTCCACGGTGATTTTGCGTGAGAGATCGCCGCGGGCTACAGCGGTTGTTACTTCAGCAATGTTTCTTACTTGCCCCGTAAGGTTTCCGGCCATCGAGTTAACAGAGTCAGTTAGATCTTTCCATGTTCCAGCGACGCCAGGCACATTTGCCTGACCGCCCAAGCGACCTTCCGTCCCTACTTCGCGGGCCACACGCGTTACTTCACCGGCAAACGCGTTGAGCTGGTCCACCATGGTGTTAATGGTTTCTTTCAGCAGCAGAATCTCACCGCTGACGTTCACCGTAATTTTCTTTGAAAGATCGCCGTTTGCGATAGCGGTTGCCACGTCTGCGATGTTTCTCACCTGGCCTGTCAGGTTTGAGGCCATGGAGTTTACCGAGTCAGTGAGATCTTTCCACGTACCGCCAACTCCCGGCACCAAAGCCTGTCCGCCGAGCTTTCCGTCCGTTCCCACTTCGCGGGCCACGCGCGTTACTTCTGAAGCAAAGGAGCGCAGTTGGTCCACCATCGTGTTGATGGTATCTTTGAGCTCCAGAATTTCACCCTTCACGTCTACCGTGATCTTGCGTGACAAATCGCCGCGGGCCACGGCCGTTGCCACTTCCGCAATGTTTCGGACCTGTCCCGTGAGGTTTGACGCCATGAAGTTTACGTTGTCAGTAAGATCTTTCCATGTTCCAGCCACGCCCGATACCTGTGCCTGACCGCCGAGCTTACCGTCAGTTCCCACTTCGCGGGCCACGCGCGTCACTTCACCAGCGAATGCATTGAGCTGATCCACCATCGTGTTGATGGTGTTCTTCAATTCGAGAATTTCACCTTTTACATCTACCGTGATCTTTCGGGAGAGGTCGCCGCGGGCCACGGCGGTCGTTACTTCGGCTATATTGCGAACCTGTCCGGTCAGATTACCAGCCATGGAATTCACGGAGTCTGTTAAATCCTTCCACGTTCCGGCCACACCTGGCACGTTCGCCTGACCACCGAGCCTGCCTTCTGAACCAACTTCGCGAGCCACACGCGTAACTTCACCGGCAAACCGGTTGAGCTGGTCCACCATGGTATTGAGCGTTTCTTTGAGCTGCAGGATTTCACCGCGCACATCTACTGTGATTTTCCGAGAGAGATCGCCGCCAGCAATAGCCGTCGCAACTTCAGCAATGTTTCGGACCTGTCCCGTCAGGTTTGAGGCCATGAAGTTTACGTTGTCAGTCAAATCTTTCCAGGTTCCGGCTACGCCTGGCACCTGGGCCTGCCCGCCAAGTTTTCCTTCCGTTCCTACTTCGCGCGCCACACGCGTTACTTCACCGGCGAACGCGTTGAGTTGGTCCACCATGGTGTTGATGGTGTCTTTGAGTTCCAGAATTTCGCCCTTCACGTCCACCGTGATTTTGCGGGAGAGATCACCTCGGGCCACGGCGGTTGTGACCTCGGCAATGTTTCTTACTTGTGCCGTCAAGTTGCCGGCCATTGCGTTGACGGAGTCTGTTAAATCTTTCCATGTTCCAGCAACGCCTGGCACCACGGCCTGTCCACCAAGCTTTCCATCTGTTCCCACTTCGCGGGCAACGCGCGTTACTTCTGAAGCGAAGGAGCGAAGCTGGTCCACCATGGTGTTAATAGCTTCTTTGAGCTGCAGAATCTCGCCGCGCACATCCACCGTGATTTTGCGCGACAAGTCGCCGCTCGCCACGGCATTGGTAACTTCAGCGATATTACGCACCTGGCCCGTCAAGTTGCTGGCCATCGAGTTCACTGAGTCCGTCAAATCTTTCCATGTTCCAGCCACACCCGGCACCTTTGCCTGGCCGCCAAGTTTCCCGTCAGTTCCTACCTCGCGGGCCACTCGTGTTACCTCTGAAGTAAATACGCTCAACTGCTGAATCATCGTGTTTACGATGTTCGCTGAGCGAAGGAACTCGCCTTCAAGCGGACGGCCATCAACGTCGAGCCGCACGGTTTGCGTAAGGTTACCTTGCGCAACGGCAGCGATGGCTCGCGTCATTTCAGTGGTGGGACGGAGAAGATCTTCCACCAACGTATTAATGGATCCTTCCATTTCACCCCATGAGCCTTTGAGCCGATGGAAGCGAGTGCGCTCGCGGGTTTTGCCTTCTTTACCCACGGCCTGGCCCACACGCTTCAATTCATGAGCCATCTGCTCATTAGCGGACACAATATTGTTGAAGGTATCCGCAATTTTTCCCTGCAGACCGGTCCATGATCCCGGCAGGCGAACGGAAAAGTCGCCTTCCTGCATTCTTTGCAGGCTGGCTAGAATCACCGCTAGATCTGGCGAGGGCGTGTCGGCGACGGCCACAGAATGGCCATTACTCTGTTCCGCCGTTTTTGCGGCGGCAGCAGCGGCACTGGAACTGCTTTTTTTCATGATTTTTTCTCCTGCTGAGACAAGGGGTGACACATAAATAAGGATGGCTGGAAGTTTTCATCCGTGAGTTGGAGCAGATCCAAGCTCTGGGCTGTAGCGACAAGTCGAGGATAAATCCGCGAAAGCAAAGACATTAGGCGCATCAATGGGAAGAGGAAATTAAATCCAGTTTACCAGTTTATAAACCGACTTCACGTTGTTTACAGCAGTTTCCCCGAAACATTCTTCATCTAATCCGTGCTAAATGACCTTGCTAATGGAAACGCGACTCTTAGGAAGTTTGGTCGAAGACAAATTTACACCTCAACCAGTTATGAGGTTAGATGCGAGTTCCTGGATTTGAGTTGGCTGTAGTAGATTGTCGCTCTTCGCTCGAAATGAGTGATTGGAAGCAAGTTTCATGTCAATAAGATTATAAATTTTTCCCGTCCTTCGAGCCCTTAGTGGAAATTTAGACAGTTAGGAATAAACCGATCCAAGCCCGCCCACCTTGAAGATCAAAGGCCGGTTGGCTGCCTTGCCAGCAGATCGCGCAGCCTGGGTGTAGTTGGATAGGAAAATAAAGAATGCTGACGGTAATGTTCTTCTTCACCCCTGATCCGTTGCTGGCGACTTACCTCTCGAATCAGCTGTTAGGTTTGGTTACTCATCCAAAATAAATTTTGTACCATCACGATCCAACAGATAGAGGTATTACATGATCTTTCGCAGATGCCTTGCCTGACTCAATCCAGTTCTTTCCTAGGTTAGGCTGAGGTGCATGCAGCAGGTTGCCAACAGCAGTACACCGAACCTCTTCGTCACTTCGGTCACGGACGAAACGTGGAGAGGCATTTCTAGTGTTCCTTGGCGGCTGAGTCGGACCGGTTCGACTGCGATCCTTGCTGCAAAGCATCCTTGAACCCGCGAATACTCTCTCCCATCCCTTTGCCCAGGCCTGCCAGCTTGGACGGGCCGAAAAATAAAAGCGCGATAAAAAGAATCACGAGTAAATGCATGGGTTGTACGAGACCTTCGAACATAGTGCCTCCTGATCAGATAAATACGAGCGGGATTGTTTTATTCCCGCCCAGGGACGCAATGTGCTTACCGGAACTCGCGGCCCCACGCTATACCGAATTGTGCGACGTTTGCCGGTGATGTAGCCGCCTCTGATTAGCCGTAAATTCCCTGCAATACCTTGTCGAACTCGCGATCCTGGTCTGTGGGGGCCGGCTTTGCATTGTGTTTGTTTTTCTTATCGCTCTTTGCGGAAGCACAGGGCTCTTGCTGCATGTTCTTCGGGGTGGTGGCGGGTTGAGTCGTCTCTGCCTTGGCGTTATCCGCAGATGATGTAGGCTTGTTTTTGTCACCGGCGAACGCGAGCGAACTTGCCAGACATGCCATGATTGCGATGGTTGAAAGTTTTCTGGCCATAATGAACTCCTTAATCGGTGTCGTTATTTTCCTGACTTGCTTCACTGACTAAACCAGAAATTGCCAGTTTTATTCCCAGTGCATGAAGAGGACAAGGAGCAGAATTTGGTGAAATAGTAGTGGACAGAAGAAGACGTTTAGGAACTGAAGAGGAGCGAGAGGATGTTTCTTTGCGGTGGCCTAGCAGTTCTATAGCACCAGCAGTTGGCCGCAAGCAACCAGGAGAGGTAGTTCCTGTAAACTACAACTCGCGAAGCAGGCGCTGCATTTCCAGCTTGGCGCTGGAGAAATCACGGCAATTCGCAAAGTCCTGACATTGCTGACAGTCCTGCCATGCATTTACGTCAATGGCCAGTTTGCGATCTCGATGTCCTGGCCCCTGGCTGCTAACGCATATTTGAAAGACCTTCCCAGCGAGCGGCTTCCCGAATTTGAGCTTCTCCAGGTCGGGATAGATAGTGCCAAAGCAACTTTTCATGTTGTACCCTCTCTATATTCTTGCCGAACCGCCGCGGCCTAATCGGCCGCGACTTCCTTGCGATTCGGATTGCTGATATCTTTGATATCCCAGCCGAGCCCCTGCGCCACGCCGGCTCCATATGCGGGGTCTGCCTGCTTGAAGTGCCAGAGTTGCCGCTTCTGAATTTCTGCCGGCACGTCCTTCAGGCTGGCAACGATATTTCCGATCAGCCGTTCCTGCTCGTCCGTCGGCATCAGGCGAAAGAGATTGCCCGGCTGCGAATAATAGTCCCCATCCAATCGGTGACTGTGCCGGTCGACGGACCCGGAGATCTGGCGCGGGCGCTCGCGGAAAAAAGCGTCCTCGACGGGACCGTTGAAGCTGTTGGGTTCATAGTTTGGCGCGGATCCAGCGTTGCCGTCAAAGCGCATTGCACCATCCCGCTGATAATTATGCATCGGACATTGTGGCCGGTTGACAGGCAACGAATCATAGTTGACGCCCAACCTGTAGCGATGAGCATCAGGATAAGAGATCAGCCTTGCCTGGAGCATTTTGTCCGGTGAATACCCCATGCCGGGAACAATGTTTTTCGGCTCGAAAGCCGCCTGCTCCACTTCAGCGAAGTAGTTGTCAGGGTTGCGATCGAGGACCAGGTCGCCGACGCTGATAAGAGGATAGTCTCTGTGAGGCCAGACCTTGGTCAGATCGAATGGGTTGATGTGATAGGTTTCCGCTTCTTTTTCCGGCATTACCTGCACACTCACGCGCCACGCGGGATAGTCGCCTTTCTGAATCGCACTAAACAGGTCGCGTTGCGCATAATCCGGGTCCGCACCTCGCATGACCTCGGCCTGCCCGCGGGTGAAGTTCTTGATGCCCTGCTTGGTCTTGAAGTGCCATTTCACATAGGAGAGTTCGTTCTTGCTATTAATGAGGCTGAACGTGTGGCTGCTGAAACCGTCCATGTGCCGATAGCCGTCGGGCGTGCCGCGATCGGAGAAAAGAATTGTGACCTGGTGCAACGATTCGGGCGAAAGCGACCAGAAATCCCACATCATTGTGGGCGATTTGAGATTTGTCTCCGGGTCCCGTTTCTGAGTGTGGATGAAGTCGCCAAACTTGAGCGGATCGCGAATGAAAAAGACCGGCGTGTTGTTGCCCACCATGTCCCAGTTGCCCTCTTCGGTATAGAACTTGAGCGCAAACCCACGCGGATCACGTTCGGTGTCTGCGGACCCTTTCTCGCCCCCGACGGTCGAGAAGCGAAGAAACGTGGGAGTCTGTTTGCCAAGGCCGGAGAAAAGCCGCGCACTCGTGTACCTGTCCATGTCTGGGTTGGTGCAGACAAAATAGCCGTATGCGCCGGAGCCTTTGGCATGGACCACTCGCTCGGGAATACGCTCACGATTGAAATGCGCCATTTTTTCGAAGAGAAGAAAATCTTCGAAAACCACCGGACCGCGGGGACCGACAGTCAGCGAGTTCTGATTGTCGCCTATGGGACGTCCCGCTGCCGTTGTCAATTGTTTCTTTTCCATTCATGCTCTCCTGTTATTCGTTCTTGAGCCTAGGAGCTTCGCGTGAGGAGTGCAAGGCAGCGCAACCGATGTGTGAAATAGAAAAGAACTATGAATCCTTTTTGAGCATCCATAATCAGTACCATCACAGTATGGAAATTAATCACATCCGGTCCTTCTGTGCTCTCGCACGAACGGGAAGCTTTACACGCGCAGCGGAGGAACTTGGAATCGCCCAACCATCGTTGTCACAACAGATACGGACACTGGAGAAAAAGATCGGAACTCAATTGTTCGAACGAATGGGCCGTTCCATACGGCTCACCGCTTTTGGAGAAGCCCTGCGCGAGCCGGCACTGAGCATTTTGCAGCAAGTGGCGATGGCGGAAAACTCTCTGGCCAATCTGCGTAAAGGAGTGTGCGGCAGGTTGCGCGTGGGGGTGATTCCAACTATCCTGCCTTATTTGATTGCGCCTCGCATCGGTGAATTTCTTAGAGAATTCCCGGATGTGGAATTGCAACTCATTGAGGACGCCACACCCCGACTGGTGGAGCAATTGCAATCAGGCGATCTTGATATCGCCATTACCGGTTTGCCTGTGAAGAATCCGGACATTATATGTAGCGAACTATTCCGTGAGCCCCTCTTTCTGGCGGTTGCAGAAGGTCATCCCTTTGCCCGGAAACAGGCGGTGGATCTACGCGAGTTGGCAAATGAGCCTCTACTTCTGTTGAAGGAAGGACATTGTCTGCGCGACAGCGTCCTGATGGCCTGTACCCGCGCCAAAGCTGAACTCCGCTCGATTTTTGAAACCAATCAGCTTGAAAGCATTTTCCAACTCATCAAATCAGGGTTTGGTGTGACGCTGGTCCCTGAGATGGCATCGTCGCATGCAGCCGGTTGCGCGCTGGTTCCACTGCAACGCACTAATTCCAGGCGAATCGGCTATCTTCGCGCACGCCGACACATAATGACCAAACCCATGCGCGAACTCACTTGCTGGCTGCGCGCTCTTCCCAGAGCATCCTCCTCCAGCCAGTCTTCAAATATCTCCTGCGGTTTGTAACGGTTTGCAAAGCCTCACCGGTCTCAGTTTCACCCGGCCATAGTTCTCGCTCTCCATCTCCTTCAATGAATTTCTGATTAATTTTGCTGGCCCAACTGGAACAAGAATCTGATTTCAGGGAATAAACAGCTTCGGTTCTCGTTGTCATCACCGGCACCAGAAACAGACCTCAGCTTTGCAGGGGATACAGAGGCGCAGTTCTGCGGAACTGTGAACCTCACAACGGCGAGAATCTTCAAGATCGCCCCAGAAAACAAACCACAAGTCACCAACGAGAGGAGAAGTATTTCAAATGAGGTGGATGGAAAGGTTGTACATAATTGTCGCTATTGCGTGCTTGATACCGATTCAGGCTCTAGCCCAGATCAGCCCGACAGATAGCGGATCGCAATCAACCAGACTGGAAGATCAAGTAGAGAAGTTAAAGCAGGCGATTGCGGCGCAGCAGCAAGCGATGGCGGAGCAACAAAGGCAAATCTCCGAACAACGCCAGGAGATTGAGATGCTCAGCCAACACTTGATCGGACAAACGAAGCCAACGTCCGTCATCACTGGGAATGGGTCTCCCGTGCTCGTCAACACAAATCTGAGTGAAATGCCGCCCAGCACACGGACTAACACAGCTTTAGAGCAAGAGATTGAAAAACCAAAAGAATCTCCGCTCTCGTTTCATATTGGAGGCGCTGAGTTCACTCCGGGCGGATTCGTTGACCTGACCGCATTCTGGCGCAGCACTAATCCAGGTACAGGATACGGAACTAATTTCTTTTCAATTCCCTTTCACAATACTATTCCCGGCCAGTTGACCGAAACACGTTTCACCGCTGAAAATTCCCGCATTAGCCTGAAAGTAGCTGACAACGTTAAGGGCAATGACGTAATCGGCTACTACGAAATGGATTTTCACGGCAACGATCCCGCCAATCTCAACGTCACAAGCAATTCGAGCACGATGCGCCTCCGGCAATTCTGGGTGGATGTAAGGCACAAGAAATGGGAAGTTCTTGGTGGACAAGCCTGGAGTTGGTTGACACCGAATCGTGTTGGGATGTCGGCTATGCCAGCTGACGTCTTTTACAGCCAGAATGTGGATGCCAATTATCAGTTAGGGCTGACATGGACGCGGGCCCCCCAGGTGCGCGTGATCTTTCATCCCAATGATCATTGGGGTATGGGGCTTGCCGCGGAGAATCCTGACCAATTTGCAGGTCAGGCCGGACAAGTTATCTTCCCGGCAGCTTTGAATAACGCGGCTGTGACTTCACAGTTTGACATCGCCAATCAGACGACGACGCCCAATGTGATGCCCGACATTATCCCAAAAATCGCTTATGACGCCGATCTTGGCGGCAAACATTTCCATGTAGAAGCGGTTGGCCTTATAACTCAGTTGAGAGTCGTGCCTGCGCTCGGCGTTGCTAAAAATAGCGTGACTGGTGCTGGCGGTTCTCTCAATATGAATCTGGAAGTCGTCAAGAACTTTCGTCTCTTTCTTACCTCTTTCTTTAGCGACGGTGGCGGGCGCTATATTTTTGGCAGTGGACCAGATGCGGTCCTGCGGCCGGACGGCACATTATCATTGGTACATGCGGAATCTGGCGTCGGCGGATTTGAATGGCAGATGAACACGAAAACGCTCATCTCCGCATATTACGGCGCAGATTACTTTCAGCGAAACTTTTTCCTGGATACCAGCTCCGGCGCAAAACCCAATACCTTCGCAGGCTACGGCGGCCCTGGCTCCAGCAATGCTGCCAATCGCTCCATTCAGGAACCTACCCTGGATTGGGTCACAACTTTTTGGAAGAACCCGCAATACGGAGCGCTGCAACTGATGACCCAGTTCAGCTATCTAACTCGCTCCCCCTGGGTTGTCCCCGCAGGCACTCCCAAGAATGCACGTAGCAGCATGGCGTGGGCAAATGTCCGGTACGTGCTTCCGTAGGTGAAATCTTGATTTGTTGGTCCAGAGCGCCGATGTTCGGCGCTCTGGATAGGGACAGCAGGAAATCATATGCCGCGCAGCTCTACCGTGTTTGCAATCGCTCAACGCCCGCGACAATCGAGGCGCCGATTCCTTCAAGAGCATGGTTTCTCATCATAACTACGCCACGGTGGAATAAAGTTACACGAAAATAGATTCTTACTGCAGCTTCTCTCCTCATGTAGCAATTATGAGCAATCCTCCTCCTCTCAAGGAAGATTGCTCGTTTTTATTAAACGGTATGTTGAGCTCGCTCCACCTCTGGAATAAATCTTGCCGGATGCTGTTAATACCAACAGCGCACGAAGCTGTGATCGTCGAAGCGCACTGGCTACATGAAAAACCAGTGCCATCGGCATCGTGTGCTCGGCTCAGGAGGATGGACGCCATGTCAAATACTTCCGCTATTGTGGCGGGTATCGTCTTTGTCGCGTTGGCCGCCGCCAACGTGGTGGTGATGCTGGAGGCTTCCCATCCCGCGCGCAACGGAGTCACAAGAACCCGCCTGATCACTGCTCACAGGGTGGGCGGGTACCTGTTCGTGATCCTGTTCTGCATCATGACCTACGACATGAGTCAGAGGCTTGCTGGTTCGGGGATAACGGGTCATCTGCCGGCGCACTTGGTTCTGCATATTGTGCTTGTGCTCGTCCTGGTGCCCTTGCTTTTGTTGAAAATATCGATCGCGCGCCGCTACAGGCACAGCCATTCGTCGCTGAAAGCACTGGGAGTAGCCATTTTCATAATTTCGTTCGTGCTAGTGGCCATCCCCGCATTCTCGGAACTTCTTCGTTCCGTGAGCCCGGGAAGCCTCGGACTACGGCTCGCGACCGGCTTGCTTCTTGCCGCGTGCCTGGCCAGAGGCGCCTTGGTGTTTAAGAGAAAAAAACAGGCGCGCGCGTCCACGGAGACATCGCCTATCCAGAAAACTCCTCCCAGCTCAACAGGATTAACCAATCTCGAAAACGTAAAGTACCCGATGAATCTTTTGTTGGCGCAGATCGAACAGCAAACGCATGATACGAAAACGTTACGCTTTCATATCCCAAAGGAAAGACGTTTTTCTGCCAGGCCAGGGCAATTCCTGACCTTTCGATGGTCCGTTGATGGCCGGCGGATAACGCGGTCTTACACCATTTCATCATCGCCGACCCACAAGAACTACGTGGAAATCACGCCCAAGCGCATGGAAAATGGATGTATATCTGCCTTTCTAAATGATCGAGCCAAGCCGGGACTTTTGGTGGAAGCAAGCGGACCGCACGGCCGCTTTTATTTTGACGAGACACTCCACAAGAATATAGTTCTCATAGCAGCCGGAAGCGGGATCACACCCATGATTTCAATGCTGCGCTATCTCGAAGATCTGCACCTCGCCACCCCGGTCAGGCTGTTGTATTGTGTGCGCACGGCTGCAGATATTATTTTCCAAAACGAACTGGAAAGACTTGGAAGGTCTCTCCCCAATTTCAAACATGAGGTGTGCCTGTCGCAACCGCACCCTTCGTGGGCGGGGCACAGCGGCCGCCTGACTGGAGAAATTCTCTCTCCGCATGTGATCGATCCGCATTCACATACCTTCTTTCTTTGCGGCCCTAAGGGATTCATGGACAATGCGCGCCAGATTCTGCTGGCTCTCGGCGTGAACCTGGACCAGATTCTCCAAGAGAGTTTTGGCGAGAGCAAACGGCCCACGGACTTTCCCCTACTGGAACCTCGTCCCGTCGAGACCGTCGTGTTCATGCGCTCGGAGAAGGTTTGTCAGGTGTCGGCTGGGAGCACTCTGCTCGATCTGGCGGAACAAAGCAACGTGCAGATTCCATATGGCTGCCGTCAGGGGCTGTGCGGTACATGCGCCACTCGAGTTCTAAGCGGTACGGTTCAAATGGACGTAGAAGCCGGATTGACGCCGGAGCAAAAAAAGGCTGGATATGTTCTACCCTGCGTTAGCCGGGTATCGGGAACGGTTGTCTTGGTGGCTTAATGCCGGGAATCGCAGAACTGAGTCAATCTTTGCGTAAGAGGAAGCGACGAACATCGCCGTGTGTACAACCATAATCTCCGCTGCCGCCATGAGTCACACGCCATATTTATTTCTTTTCCGCGCAGAATTCTCGCCGTGATCGGCAGACTAGCTGGCGGTGGATGCAGTGACGGGCGAACTCGTCTCTACCGGAAAATCCCCGTTAGCAGGGAAATTTACGATGACCGAACTAATAATCTTCAGCAGCCGCTCGGACTTTTCTTCGCGGAAATGAAACGTAAACCACAATGCTGCAAGCGAAGCAACAATGGTCAGCACTCCTGACAATGTCCACAAGCCACGGTGATAGTGGTGCAGGGCGGAGAGCCGCATCGCTGCCCTTCCGGTATAGCGCATCGCCATGATGCCTGCTCCATCAGCAAGCTTCCAATCAGTACTCGAAAAGTGGTGAGTTGCTTTGCCGAAACTACAATTGACACTTTCACACAGGCCGGTCCGCCCATGCCTTCTACTCCCTTTGCTTTTTAGCCGGCCACGAACGTATCAATCATTATCCGGGGGAACTATTCGATACTGCTTAACTTTATTGAGCAAAGCTTTGTAGCTGATATTTAATCTCATGGCCGCCATTTTTCGGTTCCAGTTAGTGGCAGTGAGTGCTTCTTCAATTGCCTTCAGCTCGGTCACATCTCTGGAACTGCGTACAAGAGACTTAAGGCCTTGTTCAAAAACAATATTGCTCCTTGGGGCTTGGGCTCGACTAACGTTACTGAGCCTACTCCGTTCTTCCAACTCCGAGATCGCCAGATCTTCATCTTGCAACACAAGATAGCGTTTCACAAAATTTCCTAATTCACGAAGATTGCCGGGCCAGTGATACTTCAGGCATGCAGAAATGAGCCTTTCAGAACACGGTAATTTGCTTTGCAGGTATTTGTGGGAAAATTGCTCCATCAAGTGTTCCAGCAATGATGGAATTTCCTCGAGCCGCTGACGAAGGGGCGGTATGTTCATCGTAAATGCATTCAAGCGGTAATAGAGATCCTCACGAAATGTCTTTTGAGCGATTGATTTTTCAATGTCGATATTCGTAGCTGCCAACACTCTCACATCAGCCGTGATGTTTGCCCGGCCACCCAGCCGCGAAAACTGTCCATCCTGCAAAACGTGCAAAAGTTTGGCTTGGAGCGCCGGATGCATTTCTCCAAGTTCATCAAGGAGAATCGTGCCGTGGTTAGCCAATTCGAATTTTCCAGGTTTTGACCGAACGGCCCCGCTAAATGCTCCTGCTTCATAGCCAAAAAGTTCGCTCTCGAGGAGTTCTACTGGTAGGGCAGCGCAATTCACTTTTAAAAAGGGCTTATTAGCGCGAGGCGATAATTTATGGATCAGACGAGCCAGAATTTCCTTGCCAACGCCGCTTTCACCCAGTAACAGGACCGGTACGTCCACTTTCGCGATGATAGATGTCTGTGCGCGAAGTTGTTTCATTGCTGGACTTGCTGCAAGGAAGAAGAGATCATCATCAATATTGTCAACGTGGGCCAGACCCGTGGTCGCAGTGAAATGCACTACAGGGATTTCAGTTTCAGGGGCCTGTCCTACAGACAAACAGCGAGTAATAACAGCGTCCAGTTCCGCTTTGAAAACAGGCTTCGTCAGATAATCGAGAGCTCCCAAACGGATCGCTTGTACAACGTTACTGATTTCTGTAACGCATGAAACCATTACAATACGTTGATCGGGAACTAACTTTTTACAGGCGCGAATCGTTTGCAACCCGTTCATCCTGGGCATCTGCATATCAACCAGCATCAGGTCTGGCGCCGCGTTCTGTATCTTTCTTAAAGCTTCTTCCCCGCTGCTGGCAGTTTCTACTGCATAGTTACTGCTTTCCAGAAGAGCCCTGGTATATGTGAGCATGCTTGGTTCGTCATCAACAATAAGAATACTCAGTCTGTCCGGAGTGCCAGAACAAGTTTCCATTTGGAATCCCCTATTGCGTGGGCAGAAAAACTGAAAAAGTACTGCCCTGTCCTATTACACTTTCCACTATTACTTTGCCGCCGTGAGCTTCCGCAAGCCGGCGGGCGATGGCTAAACCGAGGCCGATTCCCTGCGTTTGTCCATTTTGTTCAAGTTGCCGGAAATCTTCAAAAATCTCCCGGTGGTACTCGGGAGGAATGCCGGGGCCGTTATCAGTCACATCGATCCGAATGCAGTTATTTCGGGAGCGACCTGAAGAATCGCGCCGTTCTAAATGGATCACCCCACGGGCTGCGGAATTGCGGCGCTCCCACAGATCATTTTTCGTCGTCACCTGGACGCGGCCAAACGGAGGAGTGAATTTCAATGCATTGTCTAGAAGATTACAAATAATATTCTGCAGTTTCACACTATCTACTGCGGCCAATTCAAGTGTTGGATCAGGAAAAAATTCGCAAGTGATTCCGCGAGTCATATAAGGGATGCGCCACTGAGAAATCGCCTCCGCCACGCATTGATTGATGTTCCTCAGTTCTTTTCTAATCTCAAACTTCCCTGACTCTAAAGCACTGAATTTCAAAAAGCTTTGAACTAATCGTTGCAGGCGCAATGTATTTTGTTGAATTTCAGTTATCACACTCTTCTGTTGCGGGTTTAGCGGCCCAGCATGATCACCAAGAAGAAAATCCGAAAAGCCGGCAATTACCGCAAGTGGAGTCTTAAGTTCGTGGGCGGCGCTGGCGACTAGCAGAGTTCGCTCATGTTGTAACTGCTCATCTGTCGTAGGCGTGGATTGTGATAAAGATGGAGCGAGAGAAAAATCTGTTTGGGCCTGACTTTGGTTTGACACGGGTGCCCCCCAATGAATGGACCATCGCAGAACAGGGGCCCTTACTTGTCTGGGGCGGCCACAAAGTCTATGGCCAAAAACAAATGTGGTATTACAATCAGAAACTGTACCCGGGCCAGTGTTCAACGAGATTAGATCAAACTTAACACAACTAAACAATAAACGGCGCTACTTTATCAAATCGGTTACGCTTTACTAGCGCCAACTTGAGCTATCTTGTAGTTTTGGCGCAATTCCGATCTTTTCTCTTTCCGATATAGTGTTTCTCAAACCAATTGCGTTGCATTATGAGCGCTAAAAAGTGCTCGTAATCCTAGTACTAGGATGTACATATTCCCGTTAGGGGATGGTCCGGATGCTCCAAAAAGGCATGACCGATCTACTACGGCGGTCGGTCTTAATATCCTTAAATTCTCTTTGATATTTTCTAGCCGCCGTATTGAGAAAAGATTTTGCGGGGTGGTCCGACTGACCCTTATCTTTTACCGGTAGGAGATTTTTGAAGAAGTTTCCGTAATCCGGCAATGATCTGCTGTCGTGAACCATTGGCGGTCACAAGATCCACTCCTGATGGCGGAGCGCCGGTGGGTCCTGCATCACACACAAGAAGGATGGGAAGTGATTTGACTGCCTTAATCGACTCAGCAACAGACCCTTCCCCCAATACCATGTCTTCATCGATGACCACGGCGTCCAGCTTGACGCTAACAATAGCCATTGCCACAGCATTGTGGCTTGACGACGAAATGACGACGTTATAACCGGCCTTTCTAATGCTTCGCGCAATCTGCTGCAAACGCAGATTACTATCGGCTACACAGAGAACCCAAATGGAACCGTTTTCCATACTCCTCCTTGCCGGGAATGATGAGCTCTAAACAAATTGTGCAGCTTCGAACTGCTACTCATAGGTGAGATGCCGGTTAGACAAAATGCGCGCGTAGATGTCTCACCCCAGGACTCCGGAAAGGTCCAACAGGTCAACGGACTATGTTCTTTGAAGCAGTTCAAAGCCCAATCGACAGATCGTCGATTTCGGAATAATTAATGCAAAGAGGGCGACTCCTCACTCTCGTTTCTTGAATTCATTTGTACAACAATTGCCCATGTCATCTCTCGCGCAGCTTGGTGTTCAGTCAACAAATCGTGCCAGTGGCAAATTCGGGAACTTTGCTTCACTCTTTCACGATTCCCAACGCCTTACATTTCGAATCGGCTGCCATTATTCCAAATCGAGATGGCAACGAACTACCACTATGGAATAACGGTTCCACTACACACGATTGAATCACACTGGTTTCGGCAAATCCAAGGCGGCCGAATGTCGTACCAGCCTCTGACATGCAACAGAATTCTTCATGACTCCCGCTAACCATCCCATGGAATCAGAAATGCATTAACAGTCTGCGCAACGTGCCAGTGCCAGACAGTGGGGCCAGCTAACTGAGTTCGCCCTATGCCGGTCGATACCCGGCAGAACATTCAGGAACGAGACTCGCGACAATGGACGTTGATTTCAGTTTTTACAATTTGTCGAGCCCAACTCAGCAGGACTCGCTTAGGAGCGCAGCCACATGAGTATTTTCTATTTGCCGAAGAATGCCTCGAAAGCCCGCTTCCGGGACGCGGAGAAAGCCCGCAAGAATCGGGCTGAAATATTGAAAGCCTATTCCACTGGACAGGTCTCGCGCCGTGATCTGGTGAAATGGGGATTAATTACCACTGGAGGACTTATCGCGCCAATCCGCGGTCTTAGTCCGTTCGTGGCTCACGCAAGCGGAGGAAGTGGATCCGGAGGTTCAAGCGGTTCCAGTGGATCGAGCGGTTCCAGTTCGATTCCAACCGGGCTGGCGCCAAGTCCAACCTTCGGAGTGCAAGCTTTTACGGCGCCCATGACGCGCTTTGATGTCATACCACGCAATCCGATTTCCTATTTGAGCCCAACCCCTATGGCTCAGGCAAACCAGACACAGCAACCCCTCAATCCCGCACTCGTTGGCGGCAAGTCCGGTCTTACAGGACCGATTGAAGGCCGTCCGCCAGGAGCAATCTGGGCGCATCAGCGTTTTGATCAATTTCCTCCACAGATTGCAATCGAGATGTCACAGGCTGGCGCTACAGCAAACACCAGCTACAACCCCGCAGTCGTTTCCGCGATGAACAGTGGCATCGATCCGACGCTGAATATCCCGTTGAAATTTCATCCCGATCTGCCTACGCAGGATGCTGATTCCGTATGGACATTCCAGGGAACGGTTCCTCCAAAGCTGGTCATGGGCCGCTATGGTGAGCCGTTGCTGTTCCGCCATCACAACACTCTGCCGTTTGATATTACGCGGAACAATGGATTCGGACGAAACACAATTTCCACTCACGAACATAATGGTCATCACGGTGCGGAAAATGACGGGTTCACCGGAGCATATTTCTATCCCGGCCAGTTTTATGACTATCACTGGCCGATCGTATTGGCGGGACATTTTAGCGTAAACACCGATGCAACGGACATCATGGCGAGTAGCCCAACCGATAGCGGCGGCCTTAATAAGGTGCCCGGGGATTGGCACGAGACAATGAGCACTCATTGGTTCCACGATCACATGTTCAGCTTTACTTCACAGAACGTGTACAAAGGCAACGCTGCCATGTTCAACATTTACAGCGGGCTTGATCGCGGAAACGAGACAGTGAATGACGGAGTTAATCTACGTCTCCCCTCGGGCAGTGCGAACTCTTGGGGTAACCTGGACTACGACGTGAATCTGATGTTAGCCGACAAAGCATGGGACCAGAATGGCCAGCTTGCCATGGATATTTTCCAATTCGATGGCTTCCTGGGCGATATGATGACCGTCAATCTCGGCTATAAGCCATACTTTGAAGTCGAAGCACGCAGGTATCGTTTCCGCATATTGAATGCCAGCGTTTCTCGTTTCTTCAAGCTCTGTTTGAGCGATGGCTCAGAGATGATTCAAATTGCCAATGACGGGAACCTGCTGCCACACCCTGTGAAGCTGGCGCAATTGGACGAGCAGGGCATAGCGGAACGCTACGATATCGTGATTGACTTCTCCCGATATAACCCTGGAAGCAAGGTCTGGATGGTGAACCTGTGCGAGCACCAGGCAGGCACAAAGCCGGCTAAGGACCGTTCTTTGTCTGACGCTCTGGGAGGCAAGTCGGCTGATCCGTGCGTCGGAAAGTTCCTTGAGTTCCGCATCGTTCGCAGGCCTGCGGTTTCAGACCAAAGCCAGGTTTCTTCCACGTTAATCCCTAACCCCGACTTGTCAAATATTCCCATCGCACGTGAACGTACATTCGTGTTTGGAAGCGGTGCGTCACAGAACAATAGTGATCCGATCACCTCATTCATTACCGGCGCCGGAAAACAACCTGGTCCATGGGGAGTTGCGGTCGATGGAGGAAAAATGAGAAATGCCGACTACGGACGCCTCTCTGCAGCCCCGAAGTTCGGTACTCGTGAAGTCTGGCACCTTACCAACGGGGGCGGCGGTTGGGACCACCCCATTCACATCCACTTTGAGGAAGGCCAGGTGCTCTCCCGGACAGTGTTGGGATCGTCCGTACCGGTTCCTGACTGGGAGTTAGGTCGTAAAGACGTCTATCGTCTAAGGCCAAATGGGACCATCACTCTCACTATGCAATTCCGTGACTGGGGTGGCATGTTCATGGAGCATTGCCACAATACAGTGCATGAAGACAATGCCATGCTGTTGAGATGGGAGATTGATGACGGCGGTCAGCCAATGTTACGGCCGCTGCCAGTCCCAATTCCCAAGCCAACTGGAGTCACGTTCCAGAACCCGGACGAAATCCTGCCAACAGCTTTCTAAAGCACCAGGATTTAGGTGAGCCGCTTCATTCAAACCAGGGTGAAGCGGCTTGATTCAAGGAGCGAAGATGACACGCAGGAAACGAATGGTGGGATTCGGAGCATTTGCTGCTATCTGCGCCTGGACTATCTTATATATAGGACAGGCGCCGGTAGCCCGGGCCTTCGACAATGCACGATGGGGAGCGAATTATTTCCCCAATGTTGAACTCACGACTCAGGACGGCAAAAGAGTAAAATTTTACGATGATCTAATCCGGGGGAAGATTGTCGTTATTGATCTGATTTACACGCACTGTGTTGATTCCTGTCCGCTGGAAACGGCCAGACTGGCGCAGGTACAGAAGATTCTTGGCGACCGCGTTGGCAAAGAAATCTTTTTCTACTCGATCACCATCGATCCCAAGCACGACACGCCTGCAGTTCTCAAAGCCTATGCCGAGAAATATCATGTGGGGCCAGGATGGACGTTTCTCACCGGCAAGAAAGAAGATATTGACCTGATCAGCAAGAAGATAGGTTTGTACTCAGAGCCTGATCCGGCTGACCGCGACGGGCACACTCCCAGCGTGCTTCTCGGTAATGAACCCATGGGCCAATGGATGAGGAATTCCGCCACGGATAATCCTCAGTTTCTTTCTGTGCTGATAGGTGACTGGCTCAACAATTGGAAGAATGCAGGCACGCCACAATCCACGCAAACAAAAAGTTATGCTGAAGCTACGCCGATGTGGCTTGACCCCGGCCAATACATCTTTTCTACCCATTGCGGCGCCTGTCACACTGTAGGGCACGGGGAAAAAATTGGGCCTGATCTTCTTGGCGTCACCAACGTTCGCGATCGTGCCTGGCTCATTCGCTTGATCCAGGAGCCGGACAAACTGCTCTCCGAAAAAGATCCGGTAGCAACATCCCTCTTCAAAAAATACAAACAGGTTCGTATGCCGAATCTCAGGCTCAGCAGCGGCGATACTGCAGAAGTAATTGATTTTTTGGAGCGCCAAAGCAAAGCAGTCCGAGGAGTCCCAGTTGTTCCCGCGTCGGGCATCTCCAGCCTTAGACGATAACCCATAGGCTTTACCGCATTGTTTTCTCCGAGGACGTTCGCACGTTGCGAGCGTCCTTTTTTACTAGAAACTCGCGCAGCATGCTCTGGTTGCGGCCAAAGTCTCTTTCTGATGAGCCATAAGAGAAGCAGTGTGCCATCTGAAGTGGCATAAATATGCCACCAGCCAACGCTGCTTATGGCACTCAAGTAAATACCTGAGAGATGCAGGTCTACATACATCTTGAAATGAATTGGCATGCCAAGTGCATTTGCAGTTAGTAATGCAATTGCCCACTGGACTTCCGGATGTGATCCACGCAACTCAGCAAGTGGTGCGCTGCTCAGCGCTCATCTGCTTCATGACGGTGGCATCGTCCCAGGCAGTCGAAGGAGAACGAAAATGGCGTCGTCCTTAAAGACCTTCCGGACGCTTCGTATCGCAGTATTGTCCTTTACTATAGTCGTTGCACTTGGTTATTTCAGCCACATCCGGGCGCAGAGCGGTACGCCCCCGGCACAAGTCGTCCCGTTGCGCCCACTTGCTCCGCTCAGTTCCGTAGCGATTCCCGATGTTCCGGGATTGAGTAACTTTGTTGCCAGCAGAGCTGAAGCTATCGCGTTAGGCAAAACATTGTTTTGGGATATGCAGGCGGGCAGTGATGGTGTCCAGGCATGTGCAAGCTGCCACTTCAACGCGGGAGCTGATAGCCGAGTAATCAACGAAGTCAGTCCGGGAATCAAAGCAGGGGATACCAGCTTCCAGATGGGCGTGGAGTTGGACGGACGAGTCTATCCAAATTACAGGTTGAATCCCGGCACGATCGCAGCGGGTTTTGGCGGCTATCATGATGGCGATTTCCCACTGCACAAGCAGGGAAATCCGGACACGCGGAACAGCCCCGGTGCAGACGCCAATGACGTAGTGGGATCCCAAGGCGTATTTTCAACCTCTTTCGACAAAATCAGGTTGGGACGCGCGGTCGAGAAGCAGACCATCGCTTCTGACGACATCTTCTCTTATCCTGATCCCGCAAATCCTGCCAATACTATCAACACCCGCCGCGTTGAACCGCGGAACACTCCTAGCACGGTGAATGCAGTTTTCAACTTCAGAAATTTCTGGGACGGGCGCGCCCAGAATACCTGCAACGGCGCGAATCCTTTCGGAGAACGTGACGCAAATTCTCATTTTTATTCCACCAGCGGCCCGACTGCACCGCTGGCTTCCACTCTGGTGCGATTGCAGAACTCTGCGTTGTGCTCGCAGGCCCTGGGACCGCCAGGGAGCAATTTCGAAATGTCCGCAAGCAATCGGACGTTTCGCGATATCGGCATGAAGCTTCTGTTCCTGCATCCTCTCTCGTCAGGCAACAAGACGCCACTGGGAAAGCAAACTGTGGACAGAAATGATAGCGTGCTGGGCAAAAGCAGTCGCGCTGCCGGAGCCGGCCTGCAACGCAGCTATGTGCAGATGATCAAAGCCGCGTTCCAACCAAAATGGTGGCAATCCAGCAATATCATCTGCGTGGCTGCGAACGGCGTTTCAGAGGTCACGGTTAAGCTCACAAAACCATGCCCTGCAGGTTCCACCGGTTACTTCCAGATGGAATACAACTTCTCTCTCTTCTGGGGAATTGCGATCCAGATGTATGAGAGCACGCTGATTGCTGACCAGACTCCTCTCGATCAATATCTAGGACAACAGAAGACTTACGTGTTGAATGGCGATAGTCTGAAGAATTTTTATACGATTAAGTTGCCTGCGGGAATTGATCCATTAACACTTTCGGTTGTAGAGCTGAATCCCAATCTTGATGCGAGCGATCAGGAAGTATTTGCCTTCGATGACGGAAGTGGACAGGTCAGCGGTGTCGGCATAACCAGTGGAACCATCGATTATGCCAGCGGAACATTGTCTATACAATTCGACAGCCCTCCTCCAGTCGCTTTTCCCATCAACATCAATTATTCCATGGGAGCAACTCCGCTGACTCCAGGTCAGCTGCGAGGATTGCTGACCTTCCAAACCAAAGGCAAATGTATCAGCTGCCACGGAGGGCCAGAGTTATCGAATGCTTCCGTTGCTAACGTGTCACTCCAGCCGCTTGAGCGCATGATCATGGGCGACTTCAACGAGCGCGTGTATGACAACGGCTTTTATAACATCGGCGTTCGGCCGGGAAAAGAAGACATCAGCCTGGGTGACGTAGACGGGGTTGCCGCTCAGCCTCTTTCAGAAGCGGAGCTACTGCGTCAGCGTGTCTGCAATGATCCAGGCTTTTCCTTCATGGTGCCTGCCCGGCCAGGGGATTCGATAACGGCTGCGCCATTGAGTTGCGGAGATGATATTGCGCGCACTGGATTTTTTAAAGTTCCCATGCTGCGCAACATTGCGCTCACAGCACCTTATTTCCATAACGGCGGCCAGCTTACGCTGGAGCAGGTGGTGGAGTTCTATAACCGCGGCGGAGATTTCCCGGATGGCTTCGATCAGATTCCGCTGATTGATCCGAACATTGTGCCTCTCGGATTAACCATGCAGGAAAAAATAGACCTGGTGGACTTTCTGCGCAATGGATTGACAGATCCTCGCACGGTCAACCAGTCCGCTCCGTTCGATCATCCGCAATTGTTCGTGCCGATCGGTCACCCCGCGGCCGCAAATGGATATCCGGTGCGTAATGATCCTGCACATCCTGGCCAAGCGACCGACCGGATGCTGACGATTCCACCTACCGGAAAGACTGGTGGAAAACCGTTGCCGACCTTCTTACAAAATTTGCTGGCGCATTGATTGCTGACGGAGGCATCAGCGCCGGCAAATTTCGAAACGCACGAGCGAAAGATTAAGGACGAATGAAACAGGAGTACTTTTAGATGTTTAAATTAAACCCTTCCGGGAAAACCGTAGCCGCACTAGCAGTGCTGGTGTTCACGCTGAATGCATGGTCACAGAAGCCAGATACCCCTCCAGCCCCGGCAACAGTACCAGCCTCGCAGGGCGGTGTTGCGCCATTCGATATGACTGGCTTCATTCAGTTCGCCTCGGTTGATTCGGTTTGCGCGCGCAATGCCGCTCCCACGGCAACAAATCCGCCGACACCGGCTGGGTGCAAGACTTCTGGCGGCTGGATCCAGATTAATGGACATGTAATCCGTGTTCCGCAAAACACCATTCTGCAAATGCCGGCCAATACTCTTACGTGGGAAGAAACTTTCGAATACAACTCAGTTGGAACGTCGAATGAAACAGGATTAGCGCTCTCCGATAGTGCGCGGCTTCCAGGGACTTTTGAGGTTCACGTCCAAGGCAACGTGGTGAACGGAACCTATATCGCCGGGCTGATTTTTATTTCGCAACAATCGCTCAATTCCAGTCAGGGATTTATTGAGTCGCTGGACTACCAGAACGGCGTCATGGTGGTGAATGGAACCAAGGTACAGATCAATGATCCGCTGGGACGATTCAGCGTCGGCAAATCTCCTGACCTGCGTTTTTCAATTGATGAAGATAATCCCACTGTCCGCGCAGAGACGGCGTTTCCCATGTGCATCCCCCGGCAAGATCCATCTATGGGCGATGACCCATTGTGTCCCCAAAAAAACCGGCCGCGCGGAAGCAGTGGTTTTCTAACTGCATTCACTATGGATCCTCGCGGTGCATTTCCCTCTCCGGCAAGCCCAACACCCACGGATTCCACGGCATTCGCTCCTTTTGAAGTCGGAGATTACGTGACCTACGCTGGGACCTTAATGGATGGTCCAAACGGAAAGTTTATTTCTGCACATACCATCATCGCCAATGTAGGAATTTACACAACGTCCGGCGATAGCCCTGCATACATTGCTATTGATGTAGTTTTGCAAGGTGCTCCCGGCATTCCTAACCCGGGCTTTCCGCAGGAAGCAACTGCCAAAGTGCGAGTGGAAGGATTTTCAACCGATCCTTCTCGTCCGATCGATATTTTTGCAATAGATCAGGATTGCAATGGAACTGTGGCTGAGCGCGCGCCCTGGGCATTTGAATTTCCGGTGGAACAGGGGCCGCCCACAACCGGCTTGAAAGGGCGCTTTCGATTTCTTCCCAATGGCGGCGCATTCCTACCTCCGTCTCGCAATATAGGGGTGAAAATCGACTTCCCTGCCCCGGCAGTTTACAACTCAGCACTCGGAATCATGGCAGGCCGTTACCAGGCGCCGAACTTCACATTCATTTTTCCCGAAAACCTTTCTGTAGGGGCTCCACCAGTGCCGCTGAATTTTAGCGATCTACCTTTCCTGGTGAATGGATCTGGACCGTGGGGGGGATTTAGCAATCAACCGGTCGGGCAGCTTAACCCCTGGCCGAGTGCAACTGCGCCCAGCCTGACGTGCAACAGCAGTCCAACTGGACCGCCTCCACCTCCCGGCTCTTCCGCCACTGCAACATACAGTGCTGCAGCAACTCCAATTGTGGCCGGAACACTCGTCACGTTGAACGCGGCTGGCAGCACACCAAGCAATGGTCCGTTTGTTTGGACTCAAGTAGTAGCTCCAGGCGACCCGGCCATAACACTGGGCACGCCCACATCCATGACTTCTAGCTTTACGGCGCCAGCTGTGTCAGCAAATACGAACCTGACTTTTCAAGTGAGTGTGGGTGGAGGAAATTCGACTACCCCGGCAGTCGCAACGGTGACCGTGCCAATTGCGCCTCCTGCAGCTTCAGCGCCGCCATCAGTAAACGCCAGCTCTGCTCCGGTTAATCCTGTTGTAAGTGGGGCAAAGGTCACCCTCACGGCGACGGGAATCGATCCGGCAGGTGGAACACTCACCTATACATGGACCGCGCCGCAAGGAGTAACGCTCACACCTTCCGGGTTGAATGGCGCCAAGCAGACCTTCACTGCGCCGACAGTTCCAGCAGGCTCTACTCCCAATGTGTTGTCGTTCGCAGTGATCGCTAGAAGTTCTGTGTCCGGTCTAACCTCCACCACGAATGTCGCAGTGACAGTAAATCCGATTCTGGATGTCGTCACCATAACGTCGGCAGTCTATCGCACACTGAAAGGATCTTTGACCGTGAATGTAACCGACATCACGCCGGGGATCAAATTGACTTGCACTCTCAACATTAACAATCCAGCTACCGGGAAACCATGGACAGGCGTAATGGGACCTGCGGTTCCCGCAGCGGCTGGTAATTACACCATTGTCTTCACTGGGCTCAACCAACCCACCAAAGTAACAGTTAGTTCCACGGGCGGAGGCACAGCTAGTTCAGGTGTTACACGCGTCCGTCAATAGACGGGTGTTGCCGTCGCACGCGGTATGGCAGAGGCTCCTCGAATTTTGTAAGACAGCAATCTTGCTGTAAGTCAGATCAGTTGCATGCGGTGAACGGATGAAACGGCACGAATCTACGACCACGGACTACTGCCTATGCGCGGTAAGTCAGAACAAAAGTTGCCCCGGGGCGTCAACGCCGCAGGGAAAAAGGATGAGGGTATGAAGTATTCAGCACACGAAAAACGGACAGAGCAATCAACATCTCAGAAGTCGATAGTGAGAGTAGTGAAATCAAATGCTTTTCGCCTCACAACGTTTGTTGTGGCGCTTATTACCCTGACGGCGAGTGGTGCAGTTGGGCAAACGGACGGCATAATGATGCTGCAAAACAGCACCACCCCAAGAGGCGGGGTATGGCTCAGCAACTCCACGCCAACAACCCTTCCCGGTGGACACTTTTGGCAGCCCGACAATGTGCTGGGAATATGCCGTGTTGATCCTCTACCCGGTGGTAATCCTCCGTGGCAATTGACGAATTGCCAAGTCACGGCCAAGTCGTCAGGGCAGGCAGTAGTTGCCACGCCTGGAGCAGGCATTAAGGGCCTGCCGGCAGGCGCGCGTTTTGTTTTTGTGGCAGATGCTTCCAGCAAGAGTGTCTCGGTAGTGCGTTATGTTTTCGATCCGGCGAAGGAGCAACTCAACGGCGCTCTGCCTATTCAGGTGCAAAACCTCACTTCCGTTGGGGGCGGTGCAGGTGGAGGAAGGCCGGTGGCACTCGCGCTTGCTCCCAATGGAACGGACTTGTATGTCGGCTATTTGAAATCTGGCGACATCATGAAAATCCCTAATGCCACCACGGTCACAAGCTCCACGCCTACGGTCACAAAGGTAGGAACAACGAGCGATGGCAAAGGCGTGAACACGATACTCTTTCTCAATAATGACTTGTATCTTGCCGAAAGCGGCGGTAATGGTCTCTCAAAAATTCCAGATCCTCAAGGAGCGACTAGGGCCGCATGCACCGCAAGTTCGCCATGCAAAGCGACTTCAGTCAGTCCGCAAATAAGTTTCTTTCCAGGGGGCCTGGCCACAGATGGAACTAATATTTTTGTAGGCGATTCTCCACTCACGACTCCGGGCAGCATTCTTAAATGGACGCCTTCAACTGGAGCACTGTCCACATATTCGGTGAATGTGCCTGCTTATACATCTAGTTTCGACAATCAGACACGAAACCAGTATGTGAATCCATTTGGTCTAGGCCTCATACCGAATGGTGATCTGATTGTCGGTGACGATTTTTCAGCCTCTTTGGCGATCGCGGCAGCGCCTAACAATCAGGGCCACATCTGGCGCGTGGCAGCAGCACCCACTCCGCCGACTATTACCGGCATTGCCCCCAATAATGGCCCCACTACCGGCGGAACAGCGCTCACGATCACGGGCAGCGGGTTTAGTCTTGTTCCCGGCGCCACGCAAATCTTTGTCGGCGCAAATCTCGGAATTGCTGTGACCTGCACCACAGCAACTTCATGCACAGCCAATACTCCTGCGGGTTCGGGAACCGTTGACGTGCGCGTGGTTGTAAATGGAGAGCAAAGCCCCACATCACCTGCGGATCTCTTTACCTACAACGCTCCGCCGCCGGTGGGGACTGGACCTTCAGTAACTGCAATTACACCGAATACTGGTTTGACAGGAGGCGCGACAGCGGTCACCGTAACGGGCGCTAATCTTGCCGGCGCTACTGCAATTACATTTGGTCCTAATGCAGCTACGGGAATCAACTGCGCTGTTGATGGCTCCAGTTGTACTGCATTCAGTCCTGCTGGAACCGGAACTGTGGACGTTCAAGTGACTACCGCTTCTGGTACGAGCCCTGTTGTACCCGGTGACCGATTCATTTATGGCTCACCTAAAGCAAGTTTGTATGCCTGGGGCATTACGGCGCCCAAGGGTGGAATGCTCTTTATACCTGGCGCACTAGGAGGTCACTTCTGGACTTCCGATCACGTGGCCGGCTTCTGCCGCGAAGATGCCGTCCCCGGCACCAAGCTGCATGCGATTAACTACTCGTTCTGCGATGACGGTAGTATTGGTTCGCCTGGACAGGCGGTTTATGACCCGCGCGCCAATTCTGACGGAACTCACTATGTATATGTGCCCGATAATGCAACCAAGAGTGTCGCAGTCTGGCGTCTGACTTTTGATCCCACAACAGAAACTATCGTTGGAGGCCCTGAAGCCATGATTCCACTGGCCAATGTGCTCACCCTTAAACCGAATGGAATGGCCCTTGGGCCTGATGGAAATCTCTACGTCACTGACCTGACGGAAGCTAATATCCGGCAGATCACCAATCCTAACGGCGACCCGCGTACTCAGACCGTAGGCATCGTTGCTGTAACCGGAGATGGACGTGGCGCAAATGGGACGATTGGTTTCATTGGAAACAAGCTGTACATTTCTGAGAATCGCGCAGCATCCTGGATTGACATCACCACATGTCCGCCGAATGCCACACCTTGCGCTACCACTCCGCTCCCGTTACCCTCCGGCGTATTTATTGCGGGCGTGGCTACTGATCCGGTAAACGGCTTTGTGTACGCCGCCGATTCACCTGGCGGCTCTAACGCCACTATTTGGCGTTATAGCATTGCATCAAACACTACCGCCCTTTATCTGCAAAGTGGTGCGGTGCCTGCCGCCGGAAGTCCGGAAGCAACTGTCTACTGTGCGCTTACCTGCACACGTCCGTTTGATTCGAGCCTCTTACCTGGCGGCACGACCGGGTTCTCTTTTGCCTTCGGACTGTATGTAGATACAACTAATGGATCGTTGTACATCACAGAAGATCCGACAGCCGGCAATCGCGGCGCTCGTGGACGAGCATGGGTGGCTCCGCTGGTGCCGTAATCGAAACACGGCTGCACCAATTAAGGAAAGAGGCTGGCGATGTGTGATCGCCAGCCTTTATTTGACGTTTTTAATTGGATTGTCAATTCCTTAGCGTACAAATTTACAAATTCGAGAGGTATCTATGTTTCTTCGAGATTTACTCATGCCATCGCACTTGCTTGCTGCTGCAGCATTGGCGCCGGCAGCACCGGTGATGAGTGCGACTTTGCTTTCAAATGATAGATTTCATAATCATTCTTCTTTCAGCTTTCAGCAGGCGGATTAACGAGTCATTCCAGTCCGGCGTTCGCTCACCTTTTTCAGGCGCGCCCAAGCCGTAACGTCAGAATTGCATGTCCGGCAAAACCATGGAAGAGTCGACATCTGTCGACAAACTCATCTGCCGCCACCGTGCGTCCTCTGCTTCCCGCGTCTTCTCGGCTTCGCTGGCGAAGCGAACCGCGTCGCTGCCGATCAACAGGTGCGCCGGAAGGCTGTCACTCGTCGCCAGACGGAGCACAACCTGAGCCACCTTGACGGGATCGCTGACCTCTTTACCCCAATACGATTTCAAGGCCTCGACAACAGCGCCAACGGATGGTTCATAGTCGGGGAGGAGTTCGGGCGTGTCCTGGTTCGCGCGGGCACCCCAGTTCGTCCGCATTCCGCCGGGTTCAAGGGCGCAAACCTTCACCCCGAACGGGGACAGTTCCTGGGCAAGAGATTCCGTAAAGCCTCCGACGGCCCATTTCGCAGCATGGTAGGGCGTGCTGCCAGGTCGGGTCAGGCGGCCGCCGACTGATGATATCTGGAGGATGCAGCCGCTTCGTTGCTTGCGCATGTGCGGCACGGCCGCACGGGTGACGTTAACGACGCCATAGAAATTGGTGTCAATCACTGCCTTGAACCGCTCCGCGCTCAACTGCTCGAACGGCGCAATATCGCCGAACCCGGCGTTGTTAACGACCACGTCGAGACGCCCAAATGTGTCAAGCGCTACCTGCACGGCGGCCTCAGCCGCGCTTTCATCCGTCACGTCAAGAGAAACCGCGCGGACGCGTTCGCCGAATTTATTTACCAAGTCATCCAGTCGTCTTGGGTCGCGCGCTGTGGCGACTAATTGATCGCCCGATTCGAGCACAGCCTCCGCAATGTTCCGGCCCAAACCGCTGGCGCTACCGGTTACCAACCATACTTTGTCCATAAATACCTTCCTTTGTTGCCTAGTTAGCAGGTCGTTTGAGCTCTGCCCTCAACTGGGAGGGTGTCGTCCCTTCCCATGTTCGGAAAGCTCGATAAAAGGAATTCGAATCCTCGTAGCCGAGCAGGTACGCCACCTCTACGACATCGATATCCGGCCGGTTGAGATACTCGCGCGCCAATTCCTGGCGCGCCTCCAGAAGCAACTTACGAAAAGTCGTCCCGTCATCGTCGATCCGCCTCTGCAGGCTCCGATCGCTTAGACCAAGCTCACGCGCCACGGCCGAGAGGTCGGGACGACCCCCGGTCAGCAGGCGTTTAAGAATCCATTTCACCTGCTCGCTGATCGAACGCTGCGCACGTTGCTCTTTCAAGGCTTTGTCGAGCTGTGGGTCCAACATTTCAAGTAACTCAGCATTGTGGGTGAGGAACGGCCGGTCGAGATCGGACGTGTGGAGGACCATGATATTCCGGCGCGCTCCGAATTTGACCCGGCATTTGAAATAAGCTTCGTGCACCCTGTTTGCTTCTGCTTTGCGCTTGAGCTCCACCCTTTTCGGATTCACCGGATGCCCCGTACCACGGCGACCGAGTTCAACGAATGACGCAAAGGCGGCATCGGTCAAGAGAGGCGGCGTTTCCCCTTGCGCGTGTTGCCACACGGGCTCTATTAAGCATTCGTCTTTGCCGATCTTGATTCGCAACTCCTCGGGCGTACATAGTTGCTTGAAGCGGGCAAGGCTAGTAAGAGCGTCGCGGTAGTCGCGGGCGTAGTAGGCTGCCATTGTTGACGGTGGCCGATTTCCAACGTCAATCTGGGTGGCAATTTTCAGGCCTGCGGCGGGATCGGAGGAAAGCTCGCCGACGGCACGCCAAAGTGCGAAGAATTGCGCTGTGGTCACAAGATTCTTCTCGCCGTCGTAGACAGTCACTGGCACCCGAGCTTGGCCCAGCACGGCTGCTGGCGTGAGTCCGATCTTACGGAGCCCTATCCAAAAAGCGTTCGCGGCTTTGAAACGGTCTGTTACGTTGACGGTCATCTTTTCTCTCGCTGCTCAGTTTCGGCTTTACACGGACTTGGCATTTCGGGACATTTCGCGGTTAGCTGATAATCGCTTTGGGCTCCAGATACTCCTGCAGTCCGAAGATCCCCCCTTCCCGACCAATTCCCGATTGTTTGAATCCGCCGAAGGGAGCAAACGGATCGTGCCCTATTGTATTGATGAGGACTCGACCGGCATCAAGTTTACGCGCCAGACGGTTCGCGCGTTCCGGGTCGGCCGAGCTTACGTAAGCGGTGAGCCCGAATTCCGTGTCGTTGGCTATTTCAATGGCTTCAGCTTCCGTCTTGTACGTCAGTATCGACAAGACCGGTCCGAAGATCTCTTCCTTCGCGATCTGCATGTCGCGCGTGACCTTGGCGAACACGGTGGGCTTCACGAAATTCCCATCCTCAAGCCCGGAAGGATGACCTTCGCCGCCGATAACAAGCTCCGCGCCTTCCTCGATGCCCGACTTGATGTATTCCTGAACGCGCTTATACTGCCTTACGCTTGCCAAAGGGCCGAGGCTGACATCCTTGTTCCTGGGATCCCCCACTTTGATTTTTTCGACGGCCGCTTTGGTCAATCTCTTCACTTCGTCCAGCCGGTCTTCCGGCACGATCAGGCGCGAAGCCGCGATGCAGGCTTGACCGTTGTTCAGGTAACAGGCTGCGACAGCCATCGGAATGGCAGTGGAGAAATCGGCGTCGTCCAGAATAATGTTGGGCGACTTGCCACCGAGTTCCAGCGTCAAGCGCTTCATCGTGTCCAGGGAGTTCTTCGCGACCAGTTTTCCGATTTGCGTCGAACCGGTGAACGCGATCTTTTGAATGTCGGGACTTTTCGTCAACTCCGTCCCGACGACCTCACCTAGGCCGGTCACGAAATTGATAACGCCAGCAGGCAAACCGGCTTCATGAAAAGCGTCCATCAACACTGCCGTTTGCATCGCGCTCATCTCGCTGGGCTTGATGACAACAGTGCATCCAGCAGCAATTGCCGGAGCCACCTTGATCGCGATCGAACCGGCGCTCGAATTCCAAGGCGTAAATATGCCCACCACGCCCGCCGGTTCCATGACGACTTTGGAGGTCCCGACAGTTCTTGCCAGATCGAAGTCCTTGAGAACTTCTTTGAAGTGCAGGAAAATGTTAGCCGCGAGGTTGTTCGAGCCCCTCGCGCGGTCTTGCGGAGCGCCGTATTCCAGAACCGTCGCGTCAACGAGTTGATCCATTCGCTTGGCAACGGCATCATGCAACCGCTGCAAGCAGTCCATCCGGTATTCCTTGCTGCTTTGCGAAAAGGTATTGAACGCCTCCTTGGCCGCGGCGATGGCCTCTCGTGTGTCGATCGCATCCGCCATGGTGACCTTGCCGATAACCGTGTTGTTGGTCGGGTTCACCAGGTCAACCATCTGGGTTCCGTGGGGTCTGACGAACTTGCCGTTGATGTAGGCGCGATCAAAGGTTCTTACCAGAACTGCGATTTCGTTTTCGTTCATTTGCGTTTACCCTTATGACATTCAGCAATCTTTGCCCAACTTCGCCGAGTCTCTCTGGACCCGGCTACAATTTCATTCTGGCCGAATAACGCACGGGAGTAACTAGCAAAAGACGCCAATCTTCTTGCAAAATATGCCAATGGAGCGATATCCGCATTCGCCGTAGAGGTAGGATCAGCGTATGGCCGCGGAATCGCTCGAAGAAAAATTGTACCCAAGCTGGGACACCATCTTCACTTCTTACTTCTCATCGAGACGACTGAAATCTAAATCATCAATAAAGGCGTCCAATGAACAAGCAAGTGCTCTGGACTCTTACCGTGCTTATAGATGAGCGTGCCAATGGCGTGTATTTGTCTTATGACAAGATAGCTAGCTACTTAGCCCCATGTGGGAATCATGCCGCTCTAGTCCGCATCCTGTGGCTGAGCTGATCTTCCGGCCGTCCCCTATCGACCGTCTGAAGCCCGTGATCGCGTGAAACGAGGTCTTACTAACAACCGCAACTCCTCTCAAAATAGAAAGTTGATGGCAGCGAGAGCTTATGCCGTTTTCTTTTTCCGTTCCGCCCAACGTTTCTTCATTGCTTCGCCGATGCGCCTCCGCGCGGCTGCCGATAGTTTTCTCTTTCGTCGGTCAGGCTTGCCCGATAGGGTCAGGCTGCTCTGTCTACCTAATAAGGCTGCAATAGCACGATTCAGACGGTCACGTTCGGCTTCCAGTTCGGCAATGATCAAGGGTGTGTCCATGTATTGGGGGTGTTCCCTTTTCGTTGAGGATTCAATTGCTTTTCAGAATTGTAATGTTAGCAACTACAGCGGCTTTAGCCTGTTCAGAGCTTCTTTCACGGCGGCCAGCAGAGAGGGAACCAGCGAAGTCGCAGGTAGCACTGCAGAGATAAGTTGGGACATACCGTAGAGCAAAAAGAGGCTTCGGCCGTCTCTGTTAGCTTCTGTCAGGGAATGTTACTCACTCGTGGCGCAGTGCAACAACCGGGTTGACCTTTGTAGCGCGTCGGGCGGGGATGAAGCTCGCAAGCAGCGCGACCGTAACCAGAATCGCGCACGCGATGGCGAAGCTGACGGGATCGCTGGCACTGACGGAAAACAATAAGCTCGACATAGTACGCGTCAGCGCAAGCGCCCCGACAATGCCGATCAGCAACCCAATTCCTGCGAGGCTCGCGGCCTGCCCCAGAACCAATCGAAGAACGTCATATCGCTGTGCGCCCAACGCCATTCGCACGCCGAATTCTCCGGTCCGCTGGGTTACTGAATACGATATAACGGCATACACCCCGACACCCGCCAACAGGAGTGCCAGCCCGGCGAAGCCGCCGAGCAACCATGTGCGGAAGCGTTGCGGCGCGACCGACTCGTCGAGCAACTGGTCCATGATGGCGATATCCGCCATGGGGATATCGGGGTCGATGCCGCCGAGCGCCTGCCGAACCGCCGGCGCCACGGTGGCCGGATCGCCAGTTGTTCGAATGACGACGTACATGGACCATGCCATGTCGAGCCAGCCAGCGTCGTTGAAGGGAACGTACAGTTGCGGGGCCGGCGTAGAGTCGAGACCGGAGTATTTCACGTCGCCGACGACGCCGACGCTCGTTTCCCAAGGCGCTTTCGGATCAAAATCGCCGGTTTGCAGGCGCTTACCGATAGGGTCCTGTCCCGGGAAGTAACGCCGTGCCAGTTCCCGGTTGATGATGATGACGTGAGCGGTGCCCTTGTCGTGCTCCGTAAAAAATCGTCCCTGTACTAAGGGGATACCGAGTGTCTTGAAGTAGTCGGGGCTGATGCTCATCTCTTCCGCAGCCTGCATGGGATGCGAGGGATCGAAGCCACCTTCCACCGTGAAAGGATTCGTAAGCAAAAGACGGTTGGGAGGCAGGCTTAAGGTTGTAGCGGTGCCTTTCACTCCCGGCAGCTGCTGTACTCGCTCAAGAAACTGCTGCCAGAACCTCTCGATCTGACTCCCCTCGGGATAGCGTGTTCCGGGCAAGCTGATGTTCATGGTCAACAGGTGACTGGTATCGAACCCCGGGTCGACCCGCTGCAAACGGTCAAAACTACGGAGGAGCAATCCAGCGCCAACCACCAGCATGAGGGACAGCGCAAACTCGGAAATGACGAGCAAACGACGCGTTCGTTGACCCGGAGCAGTGGCGCTCCCGCGCGTTCCGGCCTGAAGAGTCTCGTTACGCGACGAACTGGAACCGGTTAGTGCCGGTACCAGTCCAAACAGGATGCCCGTCAAAACCGACACGGTCACCGTGAAAAACATCACACGGACGTTTAGGCCTACCTCGGAGAGCCGCGGAATATACGTGGGCCCGAATGCGACAAACGTATCGACACTCCATTTCGCAAACAGCAATCCCGCAGCGCCGCCGATCGTTGCAAGCAGCACGCTTTCGGTGAGTACCTGCCGCATAAGTCGCAGGCGGCCCGCACCCAGCGCCTGACGCACCGCCATCTCCTTACGCCGCGCGGTGGCCCTGGCAAGCAGCAGGTTGGCGACATTGACCAGCGCAATCAGCAAGACAAATGCCACGGCTCCCGACACGACAAGAAATGGAAGGCGGACATTTCCTACCAGATAGTCCTTTAATGGAACGACGCTGGTGCTCTCGTACCGAGAACTGGGAAACTGCTCGGTCACCTGTGTAGCGATCGCGGTAAGCTCTGCTTGGGCCTGGCTAGCGCTCGCGCCGGGCTTCAGTCGTCCGAATGCCGTAAGGTAATAAGGTGGCCGCGCGGTGGGAGTAGCAGGGGTCGTGATCGTCCAAACATCGTTGCGATCAGGCCGCGGGAAGTGAAATGCAGCCGGCATGACACCAACCACGATGCGCGCTTTCCCATCGAGCATGATCGAGCGTCCAACGGCCTGCGGATCGGAATCGAGATGAGTGCGCCAGAAGCTCTGGCTTACGACCACTACCGGCGTGTCCCCCGGAGCGCCTTCATCGGGACGAAAGGTACGTCCCAGGGCAGGCGCCGCTTTGAGAACAGAAAAGAAATCGGCGGTCACGCGCGCTCCGCGAATTCGTTCGGGCAGTCCGTGTCCGCTAAGCGAGTTGTTGCCGAGGAAGAAGGCCGCGACATTCTCGAAAGTGGTCTGGCGGTCGCGCCACGCAAGAAAGTCGGCATCACCGAGCGGCGGATATTGAGAGTTGTCCCCGGGTTGTTGAATTCCGACCACAACCAGGCGCGCTGGTTCGGGAAAAGTCAGTGGACGTATCAGCACAGCATCAATGAGGGTAAAGACGGCCGTGTTAGCCCCAATACCAAGGGCAATGGTGATGATTGCCACGGCGGTCACACCCGGGGCCTTCAGCATCATGCGAAAGCCGTAGCGAAGATCTTGTAGCAGGGACTCCATTCGTCCACCTCGGCACTTATAAATTTGCGCGTAGCTGAACACGTGCAATTGCTATGCCAGTCGAATCACGCATCGTAACGAGCTGGGTGGCTGCCCGCGATGAGGCGCCATGTCCGCCCATGTGACTCCGACGTTCGGAAATAGTTAGCAAGAGCGAGGACGATAGTTTGCCCTACTGATGTCCCCCTTCACTCAGCGCTCGGACGACATTGTTGACGAAGCTTTGGCGTCGCCGAAGAGCATGAGGAAGTGTGGTCGAGCTATAGAGAGGTTGTCGATGCCGGCGAAGCCGGGATTCGTCATGGCGAACTCTGGGCGCAGAAATGATAGTGCATGTATACGGGCGCTTCCACTTCCTACCTGCGGCCGCCGTGCTGCGTAACTCGAAAACTAAAGAGACTTATACGGCAGGACGCCGGCATTTGTTGTTAGTTCATTTGGGATATCCCAAGGGACAGCTCTGCCGATCTGACTTAAGCAGCGGGAAACGCACGATGAAGGCTAACGCCTCGATCTTTTTAGCCTGTACCCGCGACCGTGGCAGAATGGCGGACGCTAGGGACTGAACCGCTAAATTCATTGTCGTCAACGCTCCAGAGCTGGAGTAGAATCCGCAACACCAGCCCCAGTAACCCCATGTCCTCAAAGTCGCCAGCTCCGCGATTTGAGCACCGCCCTGTTCGCGGCATGAAACCGCGAACGGATTCGTATTGCACTGCTTGTGGAAAGTTCATCGCCTCAAGTCAACGGCTTGACGCTTTGCGGGTCGCAGAGAAGGCCCACATCTGCCCCCATAGAAAACGGAAGCGATGATTACTCCCTTGGGCTGACCCTTTCGGCAACAATGTGCGTCTAACTCGATAACGATACGATCTAATCCGAAACATCGTAAGCCGATAGTTTTGATACACTCTTCCGAGTTCTCATTAGGGGCGGGCTAGAAAGAGAGTGCCTCTGAACCTTCATCACACCTGTGGAAATTAGGCGCACTCTGCCTTCTGCTGTTTCAAGGGAGAAGAAGGCAGCAGACTTCGTATAGAAGAACAGGGAAACCTTTACGAGTTCTTGTGAATAAATTGTTAATTCGTTTCATCTTGGAACAGCTGTTCTCAATATTTATGCCTCTTTGACATCTCTCGAAAAAGGTGGCGCGTCAGAACTATTCAAATCAGTTCTTGCTTAAAGCGGAATATGGACTACGTACTCCAAGGTCTGTCCGGGCATGGCGTCATATCGAGCACATCATCTGCCGGAGCTTTGGGCGAGACATCTAATCCATGAAAGTGAAGATTGGTCATGTTCATGCATGGACCAACCGAGCACTGCTCACCTGATGGGCGGGGAAGGTCATTCACGTAGGTAATTTTCAGAGTATCTCCGGGCGAAACACGGATGACCGGCGGTGATTGCGTCCATCGCCTGGCAAATAAATTCCATGGAACTGCGATTCATAGGCCTCCTTAAAGTGCGGTGTTTCTTTAGCTAAGAACAGCCGACGTAATTCTTGAAGCACTTTCACTGCCAAGAACCGAAAGTGAAATGTTCCTTCAGCGGCAGTTTTTTAGTTCCGGTGAGCACTGCGCCTCCTGAGCACCGTTTCCCTCCGGCATTCGAGATATTGAGTGAAACTTACGAACCATATTGGCAGGAATTTTCAGAAGGAAAACTTATGAATGCGATCTATCGCGATCTTTTTTGTATGTGTCGAGAAGTAGCTGATTTTTTGCCAAATTTTGCCAGATATTTTCTGTATTCAGTAAGGCGCGGACGGATAGCGCGATAAAAAATATATTGCCCACTGCGACGTGATGAAATCAGCCCGGCCTGCGTGAGTACGCGCAAATGGTGTGAGATGGTTGCCATGGAAAGCACATGGCAATCGCCTAGCTCGCCGCAAAAAAGCTCGCTGCCCCGATTTGCTATTTGGGAATAGATACTGAGGCGGGTCGGGTCACCGAGCGCTTTTCCGATCAGCGCCGCTTCTCCTGCTGTGATTTCAGGCATGACAAATAAGATGCTGTCAACCGCGCAACCTGTGCAAAAAACTAAATTAAATTTATTTTAGCACCTGGCGCATCTTTCTGAATCTAGATATTTAGATAAACATCTAAATGCTCATTCGCGGTGTCCTGTGGCCGTGACCTGTTGTTTTTGGCCTGATTATGGGCCTGGAGAGAATTTCATGCAATCAAAAGCAGCAAAGTGGAAAATATCGGGACAGATTGCACCTTGGAAGCAATTCGCCGCAATTGCCGGCGTGACCGTTCTTACAATATGCCTCGCTGGATGCGCCAGCACTGCGCAAAGTAAACCTCAAGGTCTCGTTCAAGTAAGCGTTGCAGAAGTTTCCTGCCGGCAGTTTGGCGAGACGGATGAATTCACCGGCCGCCTGGAAGCAGTGCACACCGTTGAAGTCAGACCGCGCGTTTCCGGATATCTTGAGAGCGTCAATTTTACGGAAGGCGCCATTGTTCAGCAGGGCTCACTGCTGTTTCAGATTGATCCTCGGCCCTTTCAGGCAGAGGTCGACCGGCTGAAAGGCGATCTGGCGGAGGCGAAGGCTGAGCTTTCCCGCGCTCAAAGCGATTTCGCCCGCGCTGAGCGTCTGCACAACAACAATGGCATGTCCGCGGAGGAATATGACCGCCGCTCCGCCGTCCGCAATCAGGCTGAAGCCCACATTGCCTCTACAGAAGCTGCCCTTAAGGGCGCAGAATTGAATCTCGAATTTACACGCATCACTGCTCCCATCACCGGGCGCGTCAGCCGCGCAGAAATCACCGCAGGCAATCTTGTTGGCAGCGGCACGGCACAACTCAAGCCGCTCACTACAGTCGTTTCGCTCGCTCCGATCTATGCTTATTTTGACGCCGATGAACAATCATTCCTGAAATATTCACACGTTGCCGCAAAAAAGAACGGAGCAGGCACGCATAACCTGAATAGTGAAGTTTCACTTGGTCTGGCGGATGAAGACGGATTTCCCCATGCCGGACGTCTTGATTTTGTTGACAATCAGGTCAGCGCGACCACCGGAACCATTCGCGTACGGGCAACTTTCACCAACAAAGATCTGGCGCTTACTCCCGGTCTCTTTGCCCGGATCAAGCTGCAAAGCAGCGGTACTTATCACGGCTGCCTGGCTAAAGATGAAGCCATTGCCACAGACCTTAACCAGAAATATGTTTTGACGCTGGGCAAGAACAACACACTTGAGTATCGCGCTGTGCAGCTAGGGCCGATCAATGATGGCCTGCGCGTGATTCGTGAAGGACTGCACGATGGCGATCTCATTGTCGTGAATGGACTGCAGCGCGTCCGCCCGGGAGTAACTATTACTCCTGTTCGCGTGGGAATGAAGTCCGAACCCAACTCAACCGGTGCTTCCACAACGTCAATGCTCAAGACGCAATAAACGATCCGTGAAACCCGGATCTTCCGTCACTCAACAAGATAGACACGAGGCTGGAATGAGAATCTCAAACTTTTTTATCAAGCGCCCTATTTTTGCCGCTGTTGTATCGATCATTATTTTTGTTATCGGCGCGCTGGCTTATTTGAAGCTGCCGTTAAGTGAGTACCCGGAAGTTGTACCTCCAACCGTTGTAGTACGCACGGTTTATCCCGGCGCAAACCCAACGGTGATTGCGGATACAGTGGCTTCGCCGCTGGAGCAGCAAATCAATGGTGTGGAGGGCATGCTGTATATGTTCTCTCAGGCCACAGCGGATGGAGTGATGACCCTTACCGTTACCTTTGGCCTGGGAACAGATCTGGACAAAGCACAAGTGCAGGTCCAGAACCGCGTGGCACAAGCGCTTCCACGGCTTCCCCAGGAAGTGCAGCGGCTGGGTGTAACCACGGACAAAACTTCGCCTGACCTGCTGATGGTGGTGCATCTTAACTCGCCGGACAATCGCTATAACACTCTTTATCTCGCCAATCTTGCGGTACTGCAGGTAAAAGATGAGCTCAACCGCATTCCTGGCGTTGGCAATGTCCAGATTTTTGGCGCTGGCGATTTCAGCATGCGCATCTGGCTGAACCCCAATGAACTTGCATCGCACAACCTAACGGCCAGTGATGTGGTAAAAGCGGTTCGCGAACAGAACGTGCAAGTGGCCGCTGGTGTTCTGGGCGCTCCACCAACGAATACCGGAAGCACGGCGTTCCAGCTTCTGGTCAATACGCAAGGGCGGTTGAGCGATGAAGAGGAATTTCGCAACATCATTGTTCGCGCCGGCCCCGACGGGGAGATTACGCGCATCCGCGATATTGCTCGCGTTGAGCTTGGTTCCAGCAGCTATGCGCTGCGCAGCCTGCTCGATAATAAATCTGCCGTCGCCATACCTATTTCACAGCGACCGGGCTCCAATGCGCTGCAAACGTCGCAGGATGTCCGCGACACCATGGCGCGACTGAAGAAATCTTTCCCACAAGGTGTGGAATACAGTTTTGTTTACGATCCCACGGTCTTCGTTCGTCAATCTATTGAAGCGGTTGGCCACACATTTGTAGAAGCGCTTATCCTTGTTGCACTGGTTGTGCTCGTCTTCCTGCAGACGTGGCGCGCTTCGCTCATTCCATTGCTGGCTCTGCCCGTTTCTTTGGTGGGAACGTTCTCGATCATGCTGGCGCTGGGCTTTTCACTCAATACGCTTTCCCTCTTTGGACTTGTGTTGGCTATAGGCATTGTTGTGGACGACGCTATTGTGGTGGTGGAGAACGTGGAGCGCCATATTGAAGAGGGGTTGCCGCCTCTGGAAGCAACTGAAAAAGCCATGGAAGAAGTCAGCGGCCCGATCATCGCTATCGCGCTGGTGCTCTCTGCCGTCTTTATTCCCACAGCATTCATCAAGGGACTCTCTGGCGAATTCTACAAACAGTTTGCACTCACGATCGCCATTTCCACGCTGATCTCTGCCTTCAACTCGCTTACGCTCAGCCCCGCTCTGGCGGCCCTGCTCTTGAAACCGCGCGAAGCCAAGAAAGACTGGCTCACGCGCGGTATTGATTTTTCATTCAGCTGGTTCTTCAAGCCATTCAATCGCTTTTTCTCCAGAGCCTCCGGCGCTTACGGCAAATTTGTACAACGTGCCCTGCGCTCCAGCGCAATTGCGCTGGTGGTCTACGTGGTGCTGGTCGGCATCACCGGCGTTGGGTTCTCGCGTGTCCCTTCAGGTTTTGTCCCAACGCAGGATAAGCAATATTTGGTCGCACTGGCTCAGTTACCAAACGGCGCAACTCTGGACCGTACGGAGGATGTTATCCGCAAGATGTCGGCTGTCGCGTTGAAGCATGAAGGCGTGCAAAGCGCGGTTGAATTCCCAGGGCTTTCCATTAATGGATTCACCAACAGTCCAAACTCGGGTATCGTCTTTGTCACACTTAAGCCTTTTGAAGAGCGCAAGTCCGCCCAGCTTTCTGCCAACGGCATTGCAGCCAGCTTGAACCAGGAATTTGGCGCCATCCAGGAGGCATTCATCGCCATTTTTCCTCCGCCTCCCGTGCAGGGCCTGGGAACAGTGGCTGGATTCAAACTCTATATAGAAGACCGCGCCGGAACCGGATTGGATTCTCTCTACACGGAGACCAAATCGGCGATCGGCAAAGCGTATCAGACACCGGCGCTGGCAGGAGTGTTCTCCAGCTTTGACGTCAACGTGCCGCAGATCAACTCTCATGTGGATCGGGAAAAGGCCAAGACTTACGGCATCGCGCTCGACGATATTTCTGACACCATGCAGGTTTATCTGGGCTCGCTTTATGTGAATGACTTCAACCGCTTTGGCCGGACGTATCAGGTCAACGTGCAGGCTGAGGCGCCGTACCGGTTGCATCCGGAAGATATTGTTCGCTTGAAAACCAGAAATGCTTCCGGTGACATGATTCCGCTAGGTGCGGTGGTAAAAGTGCAGCCCAGCTTTGGTCCTGACCGTGTGATGCATTACAACGGCTTCCCTGCTGCTGAAATCAACGGCGCACCAGCGCCGGGATACAGTTCCGGGCAGGGTGAAGGAGCCATGGCAGCGCTCTTAAATGAACAACTGCCAAACGGCATGCAGTTTGAGTGGACCGAACTCACGTACCAGAAAATTCTTGCCGGCAACACAATGGTCTATATCTTTCCGCTCTCCGTGTTTCTGGTGTACCTGGTGCTGGCTGCCCAGTATGAAAGCTGGACTCTGCCGCTGGTGGTAATCCTGATCGTTCCCATGACGTTGTTCTCGGCAATCGTGGGTGTATGGATCACGCATGGCGATAACAATGTTTTTACGCAAATCAGTTTGATCGTACTGGTGGGTCTGGCTTGCAAAAACGCAATTCTCATTGTGGAGTTTGCACGCGAAAAACAACTGGAAGGGGTGAGCGCAGTCGACGCAGTGCTGGAAGCCTGCCGGCTACGTCTACGTCCAATTCTGATGACGTCTCTTGCCTTCACCATGGGCGTGATTCCACTGGTCCTTTCTTCCGGCGCAGGATCAGAGATGCGCCAGGCCATCGGCATTGCGGTTTTCTTCGGCATGCTCGGCGTAACCGCCTTTGGACTGGTGCTGACGCCGGTCTTCTACGTGGTAATCCAGAAACTGGTTGAAAGCCGGCAGAGCAAGAAGACTGAGACAGCAAGAGAACTTTCAGCAGCATGAGCAGAGGAGGAATCAACGTGCCAATTCATTTCAGAAAACTA